>JACLAA010007802.1_pt1 | contig 22022 bp, 20 predicted proteins | sample 8027891 | NCBI WGS metagenome assembly JACLAA01 (sample SAMN15724900, study PRJNA655200) | protist metagenome | isolation source: fluorescence activated cell sorting (FACS) single amplified genomes of... | place: Spain: Blaines Bay Microbial Observatory, Mediterranean Sea | collected 2016-01-19 | reverse complement strand
GAGATTCTCCAGCGTAATTTCCGCTTCTTTTTCACCCTCGTCCTCTTCTTCCGAAGAAGAAGAAGACGAGTACTTCAGTTGATCCCACTTGGAATAATCAATCACCATTTGCACATGCGAGAGACTTTTTTTAGTAAAAATGAACAAAGAAACGTTTTTCTTTTGCCCCAAAACTCCTCAAAACAAAGGGCAAAATTGGCTTCTTAGTAAAGGGAGACAACGAGACAGACAACACCACTCCTCATGCCAGAAGAAGACCACCAAGAAGAAAAACACACCACCACTGGCAACACCAACAACGGCTACGCAGGGGTGGTCGCGGCAAACGCAAACGCAGCGCCGGTGTTAAAACCGTGCGCGAAATTCTTTTCCATTCAGTGAGTTACACGATTCGATCGCATTTTCATGCGGAGAGAGTATTCGCCGGTTTTTCTTTCGTAATAAAGAGAGAGAGTGATGCAAACAAAACGACAGAAAGAAACAAAAAGCGTGTGGAAGACTACTTGGTCCGTGTTTTTGATCGAGCGTCGCCCGAGAGGGGGACATACTCGTGGAGAAAAAACCCAAGGGATTAGACCCCCGATTCTGAATTTTTGTTCTCTCTCTGTGTTGTTTGGTGGGGAGGAATGCTCTCTATGATTTGATTCTCTTGCGACGACGACGCGCTCTGCCTTCCAACCAGGAATGCGATTCTGGTTCGTTTTTAATCAGTTTCGTCATCGAATGCTCTTTGATGGCTTTCGTAAAGTCTTGTCGGTTGTACAAGACATCCGCGGGGCGGATTGCGAGTCTTCGTATATTTCTTCGTCGGTTGTTAGACGCTCATAAAATCATCTTGCACCACATGCACTTTCGGTGTTTTATTATATTGACCCATCGTAATCGCTTTTATTATTCTTTCAAAACACAAACAGCGGATGTTCGTACGGCGCGAAGTGCGCGTATTCGCACCAACACAACGGAGGGAGAGGGAGTCAGAGTAGTAGTAGCAGTACTGTCATTAACGCGACTCTACCTAGTAATAGTACTACTACTACTACTACTACAAACAATAATACTAATAACGGACAACAGGAGTTTTTGCAGCAGCAACAACAACACAAACATGTCGGGATGACGACGACGATGAACAACGGCGCGTCGTCGTCTGCCGTAAACGGTAGTCATAGCGGCAGAGGATATAATAATCAAAACAATAGTAATAATAATAATACGACGACGACGACGACGACCCAACAGCAACAACTTCAACAACAACAACAAAGAGAAAATCGAGAACAACAACAAATGAACATGGCGGCGCTCGAACAAGGAGGCGTGCACGCGAAGACGATAAACGCGCGCGACCGACCTCGATACAAGACGCGTTTGTGTAACTCGTTTCGCCAGGAAGGCACGTGTCGATTTGGTTCGGCGTGTTTGTTCGCGCACTCGAGCGAAGAGTTGCGAAGGACATTGACTGATGGAGGAGCAGATGGTAGTAGAGATGTGAGTGGATTAGGGGGTGGAGGAGGTTAAGAACTCCCTTTTTAAGAACTTAGAGAAGAATTTCGCGAGAATGTGTTTTGTTGTAATACTAATAATGATCACTAATAGCAACTGCGGCAATATGCATATGAAGCTAGTATATGCATAAACTAGAGTTTCAAAATACGTCGTCGTCGTCGTCGTCATCGTCCTCACCGTCTCGTAAACGCCCATCGTCGTCGTTCTTCCCCGCGTTTTTGTGCTTATCGAAAAACCCGTTGGCGTTGTCGAAATCTTTCATCTTGCCTCTCCCCATCATGTAATCGTCGGCAAGAACTTCCCACACTTTCCTCTTCTTCTTATCCTTTTCCTCTTCCGTGTTTGTCATTTTCGTGTTTTCGTTTGAATCTTTCTTCAACTCCGCTAAAAACTTCGCCTTGGTCTTTCCTCCTCCTAAACTAGTATTCGCGCTACTACTCGTATTCTGATTCTTCTGCGCCTTTGCGATGGCGTTGAACAACTGCGCCACGCCGTGCGTGGCGGTTTTCTTCAACCGCTTTTCTTTCAAATCCTCTTCAATATCAGCCCCAACTTTAGACGGCACGAAGTGCCCTTTCTCTTTCACTCTCAACCGTTCTATACGTTCTCGCTTCCTCTTTTGCGATTCCAAGCGGAGAAGCGCGCGTTCCGTCTGTCGCGATTTCGATTCCGGAAGGATGACGGCATCATCACCTCTCTTCCTCCCATCGTCGATATCGTTCGCTTCCTCGGACAGCTCGTCGTCGGATTCCTCTTTCTTTTGTCCTTTTTTCAGCAGACTCGTAAACGCTCTCGAGAACGCGTTGTTTGTCTCTTTTTTCTCCTCCTCTTCCTCTTGTTGTTCGGAATCCGAATCCATGGTCAACTCATCGTGATCATCGTCGCCCGATTCAGACGACGATTTTGACTCTGATTCCTCGGAGGAGGATTTGGAGGAAAACTCCTCTTCCTCTTCTTTGTCTTCTTTTCTCTTTCCTCCCATCTTCACAGAGTATATGTTTACTACGGTTGAATTCCTCTCTAACGGAGCCGCCAAAAACTGCTCTTCGGGGAAACAAATTGGACGAGAGCAAAAGAAAAGCTTTGTTGACCTGAAAAGCGACGATTACGAAGAGCAGAGAATGTGTGCCACAACTGTTGTTCTTTACTCTCTGAAAGAGCGCGAGTAAAGTGTGTTGTGTGTGTGTTATGTGTGTGTATTTGTGTCTCTTGAAGTGGAGCAGTTTGTGTCTCTTTCTCTCTCTTTCTCTCTCTCTCGAATGCTCCTTTTTTTCGATCGATGAAAATTGTATGAAGTGTTTGTTCTCTCTCTCTCCTTGTGAATGTTTTATGCGCGCATCACCACCTTTAACGCGTGTGTAAAGTTCCATTTTCGTATCGCCAACCGGGTGGGAGAGGACAGTTATTGTCGAGGAGGTATTGTACACATTCGGTTTGGTTGTTCTCGTGCGCTTCTTGTACGGCCTCATAGTCCCACGGCGCTTTGGCGGTTTCGTGTAAGTACTTCAAACAGTCCAAGTGGCCGTACTTGGCCGCACACCGACACGTATAATCGTTAAACATATCAAACTTACGCTCAACAAGATATTCGAGTATGTGAAGATGACCCTTTTGAGCCGCCAAAAAGGCAATATACTCATCCCAAGGCGCTTTGACTTCTTCTTGTAAGTATTTGAGTACCTCGAGATGACCGTTTTTGGCAGCTTGTACACACGCATCCTCATACATAGGACACTCATTTGCCACGCAATACTTTACTATTTCCAGATTACCTTGTATTACGGCCGCTTTAATCGTGTATTCATCCCACTCACACTTTTTCTCCTCTCGTATCCACTCGAGCAACTCGAGTTTATTCGTTTGAGCAACTCGAGAGCAGAACCGTGGTTCGTCCGTCTTTAGGACGAAGTATTCCGGCACGCCTAGGACGAAGTATTCCGGCATAGGCGTACCCCACGCATAATGCTCCCACGCAACTTCCAACGTCGATATCGACGACATCTCGCTCACTTTAAACTTCTTTTTCAAATCACCCTTGCGAGACGATCTCTTAATCAACTTTCTCGTCTCCGTATTCACTCCGTACAAGAATTTTATATCTGTCCCGTCGAGTTTACACATCACATGCTTCTCCACGATATCGCGACACGCGCCGCCACTCAGCGACGCCTCTCTGAACAAACGCCACAACGGCAAAAAAGACTCACTCTCGCACTCTTCTCCCGTCGTCGCGATGGGTTCAGATCGTTTTCTTACGAGCAAAAACCCCGTCTTCATAGTCGTGTATTTTATGAGGTATTTTTCCTCGTTTTGAAAAAATTGCCGTTTCTTTTCGAAAACCATTTCCCCGCACAAAATTTCACATTTAAACAACAAGAGACACTTTAAACACAAACGCGCGAAAAGGCGCGAGAGTCGAAAAACGCACCGCGCGCATCACGCTCTCTCGCGCGAATTATTTATTTATTCTCATCGATCGTCGTGCTCCACACACAAAGAAAGAACATTTGGCGTGTTTTTCTTTCGCGGGGCCAAAATTTGAATTCTCAAACTCTTTTCCCCTCGTAACGATTTGAAGTCGTCTCTCGAGAATAACATGTCGTCCGTCTCGATGCAAACGGAAAAGTCCCGACGCGATGAGTATTCTTTTCGTCGCGAAGACGAGGGTTTTGGGAAAGATGATGACGACGATGAGAACAACATAGATTTAAACGAATGTTTGGAAATGGTGCAAGATTTCATCCACCTGTACCAACAAACGGACGAAGACGTGCAACAGATACGTTTAATGTCTTCGGAGTACACGGAGATAAAGTCGGTGTCGAATAAAAGAGAGCAACACATGTCAGAAGTCATACGAGAGATGACGAAACGAGTACAAAACGCGGAACGGAAAACGAGCAACCTTTTATCCTCGGCGGCGCGGTCGGACCGGTTTCGGAAAGTGGAGGAGGAGAAGCGAGACGCGGAGCGGTACTGGTCGCAAATGGAACGCGAGGCGCAAACGTTGGAGGAAACGAGGGAGATTTTGAAGAGGAAAAGGAACGAGTTGAAAAAGAAAAGACGGGAGATGGACGTGTTGGTTACCGAGGAGATTCCAAAGTTGAAGAACGCGTTGTCTTTGTACGCGCACGTGACGAAGATCGCGTGGAAGTACGAACAAAAGGCAAAGATTGAAGGCAGAGTGAATACGAACAGCGCGAACGGGGAGGTTAAAGTCATCGATAAGAAGTTTCCCAGGACGGAGGAGGATCGGTTTCGTTTGTGTAATTCGCTCTGGGATTTGATCGATTAAAGACTTCGAGAATTGCGAACGCTCACAAAAAGCGCGAGAAAGAAACAAAAAGAGAGAGACATTATTGAAACAACGACTTGTAAACTACCACTCATAATAGTACACGTAGAAGATAAAGAACAGAAAAGTGATGCGCTGCGCCGCGAAAAGCAGTAAAACGAGACGAGAGTTTACTCTACGCGCACACATTATTCGCTCGTAAAATTTTCCTCTCAATTTTCTTCACTTCAACGCTCTCTCTACACATGTTTCCTTGACACATCAAAAGCGCGACAAAGAACCACTGACAAAACGAAATGCCCGCCTCCCTGGGCACCGCGGAGACGACGACGACGAGTAGTAAACGACGCGCAGCGGCCCGAAGAATCCTACTCCTTCTTCTTCTCTCCGTCGTTTCGTGCTTCTCCGTCGTTCAATTTTATCCAATTTTGACATCTTCGTCTTCTATGATTACGATGATGAAAGGGGTTCCTCCTGGTGTTTCTTTGAGCGACAAGGAATACGAATCAAACGACGAAACGATGACGATCGGTTCTTCTGCATCCCCGTTGGCATCCAGCGAAACGCGCGTGAAAAATGTCGCCGGAAATCCAAAACTGTCCAGCGAATTACACCAAAGCGGAGAAGGAGGAGGAACGTGTTCGGCGAAAAACGCAAACAACGGGAAATCCGCGCGTGCGTTTCACGGGGTGGTTTCTCCGTTTTGCCGGAACATGGCGACGAGTGAAATCGAGGACGATCCGTGGATGACGGTGGATGCGGTGTATGGGAGCGAAGAGGGATTTGTCGATGATGGATGGCAGCATTCGATATATTCGATCGAGGTATGGGTTGGATTGAGAAAATGTGACTCGATACAATTCGCGGAGAACGAACCGTGCGAATGGATGAGGATTACGGACGAGAAGCCAATGGTGGTGGAGTTAGTGTTTGATGACGATGAGAACAACAGAGAAGAGGACGACGTCAACGTCTCGCCGGAAGAAACGAAGAAGATTTTCACCGACGACGGACGATTGGCGTATACGTGGGACAACGTTCAGATGTATAAGAACAAAAACAAGGAGGGTAGCAGTGGTAGTAGCAGTTCTAAGAATAGACGAACAACACACAAACAGCGGCGCATCATCAAAGGCGTCAGGATCTCGTTACCAGGGAAACAGAGACAGTTGAGCGTCCAAGAGGTGAAGATTTGGGCGAGGATAGAAGAAGAGCAAAAAGCAAACGCGTGCGTAAACGACAGGATAGGCGACGATTGCGCCACGGATTTGACCCTAGATTGGGCGTACCTCCCGCAAAACTTTCGCTTCGCTCGAGAAAATTGGAACCGGACGATGTACAAAAGTTTAGAAAAGTCGATCGAGGAGACGCAATCGTCGAAGTGTAACGCGCCCAGAGCGGCGAGCACGGACTCCTACAACATTGGCATGGGAGGCAAAGGCGCCGGGCTCGCCTCCACCATTCATTTCTTATCCGGCTATTTATCCGACGCACATCTTCAAAACAAACCCTGGGTCTTTGCCGGTCGATTGAACTACGCGTATAATCGAAATTGCGCCAAATCGAAACTTACCGGGGACGTCGAGTGCTACTTTAAACCGTACAGCGCGTGCGATAAAATCAAACAAACGGCGTTTGCGAAATGGAAACCGTACCCGGCCAAAACCAATCGATGCACGATGCCACGAAATAGATGTCGCGATTTGGCACCTTGGAAGCGAGTTCCAACGAGCGTAGCGAATTATTATTCGCGAGCTCCGTCGTCATCGTTGTCGTCGTCGTCATCATCTGGGTCGATGTTGCAATATAACAAAGGTTTATTTTTCTTTCGATCGGCGATTGTCGCTCGGATGATGCGATTGAATCAAAAAACAATCGAAGAACTCAGTTTGCACCGAGTGAAAGAAAGCATAGGGTTTAAGCATCCAATCATTGGCGTGCACGTGCGAAGAGGCGACGCGTGTCACACGACTGGTAGGAAAAACAGGTGTCGATCGTTCGAGGAGACGTATTTGCCTCACATTAGAACGCTATCGGAAAAATACGGCGTCAATCGAGTCTTCTTGGCGACGGACGACGACGCGTTGTTGCGAAAAGTGAAGAGCTCTCCGGCGGCGAACGAGTTTGAGTTTGTGAACGTCAAAATGGATCGGTCGATATACAAAGCGTCGAAACTCATCGAACGGAGGACGGAGTTGTACACGGAAAAATCGAACGTCGCGCACGAGATGACTTTGCAAGCGCTGACGGATATATTCTTGTTGGCCGAAGCGGACGCGTTTATCGGGCACTTTCTGTCCAATTTGAGTCGATTGGCGATTGAGTTAAGCGCGGCGGAGAAAGGGTTTGTGCCGCCGTTCGTCAGCGTGGACGGGCAGTGGTGCAGGCATTGGAAGTTTTGCCGATGATCGAGTAGTTTTTAGTTGTTAGTAGTTTTAGTAGTTTTAAATACGTACTGTATGAGATTATTTTGTAGTGCACATCGTAACTCTCTCTCTCTCTCTCAACTCGACGGGGTTTCTTTATTGCTGATGTTCCTTAGTAATTATGTTATTTAATCATTCCCCTTGCAATTCGCCTTGCGCCCATTTGACGTAGAAGTACGCGCCCGGTTGACCCAAGGTGTCGTTAAAGACGGATCCGATGAATCGAGACGAGACGACGTCCGGACACACTTTCGCCATTTCTTCCTGTAATCCAGACGGATCTTCCGGAATTTCCGCCAAATCAATCACGGTGTACGCCACCGGATCTCGAGACGTGTTAATTTGCTGCAAAATATTGACGCCTTTGGACCCTAAGAAGGATGTGATTTCACCGAGAGCGCCGGGGACGTTTTTGTTGACGATGGTCAATCGAGCGCCGGAGGAGTTCACGTGCGGCGCTAAAATAGTCGTCGGGAAATTGACGGAATTTCGGATCGTCCCGGTTTCCAAAAAGTCCATCAAAGTTTCCGCAGCCATCGCGGCGGAGTTGTCCTCGGCTTCCTCGGTGGAGGCGCCCAAGTGCGGCAAGACGATCAAGTGCGGGTCGTCGCGCAACGCTTCGTCCGTGAAATCGGAAATGTACTTACCGGTCAACATTTTCGAGTCGTAGCCGGCTTTCAAGGCGGCACCGTCGACGATTTCACCTCTGGCAAAGTTCAAGATGCACACGTTCGGTTTACAAATCTGTAACGCTTTGGCGTCGATCAAATGGTGCGTGACGCCTTTGATGTACGGGACGTGGATGGAAATATAATCGGAAACCTTGAAGAGGTCGTTGAGATCGGTGACTCTAACCATTCGGTCCCCGGGTAAAGCTAAAGCGGCATCGACGGATAAGACCGGATCGTAGCCAACGACGTTCATGCCGAGACCTAAAGCAGCGTTGACGACGCTATATTGTTATTTTGTTTTAGAGAAGGCAGCGTCAGCGTCTTGTCGTCTGATGAAATTTAAAGCAAACGAACAAACAAAACAAGATAAACGAACGAACGAACGGGTCAGAGAATTGAATGGATTGTGCCTCGAATGGTTTTCCGATCACGCTAGATTCAGAGTCTAAAACAGACTCTAAAAACGTCAAACATCTAATCGAGATTTCATCACTCCCGTTCGTCTTCGTATTCGCGCCAAAAAGAAGAAGAGATAAAAATATAAAACGCAACAACAAAAAAAGACGACGTACCGACTTCCGATCGCTCCTAACCCGATCACCCCGATCGTCTTCCCTTGAATCTCCGTCCCGCCAAACTTCGCCTTATCCTTCTCAATTCTCGTCGCAATTTTCTCGTGCTCGCCCTTTTCTTCCACGTTGATCACGTTCTTCACGTGGTTCGCGCCTTCCAAGATGCCTCTCGACGCCAACAACAACCCGCACACGACAAGTTCTTTCACCGCGTTCGCGTTCGCCCCGGGCGTGTTAAACACCGGAATACCTCTCTCACCCATCTCTTTCACCGGAATGTTGTTCGTCCCCGCGCCGCATCTCACGATCGCTCGAACCGTCGGTTTCACTTCGTTCACTTGCAGCTTGTGCGAGCGAAGCATGATCGCCATCGGCGGACCGGGCAAATCCGACTCATCGCCGGCAACTTTATACTTCCCCTGCGGGAACTTTTCCAAACCCGTCGGGGCAATCGCGTTAAACGTCTTCACGTTAAACGACGCGCCTAAGTTTCATTAAAAAGAAAGAAAAAGAGGAAAAGTTAGTCATGCGTCTCTTTACCGTCGTCCGAGCGCTTACGCTCAATAATACGAGCGAGCGAGAGCGAGAGAGAGAAAAATGTTCCACATCATCATCAATTACACTCGAACCATAACATAACAGAGCCACGCGTGTTTCGAGTACGCTTTTAAGGTCGTCTTCGGGACTCGTTTGCGTAAAAACCGATCTGCGATCAAAATCACGCGACGCCGCGAGAAAAGTCCTCCATATAAAAAGAGCGATTGGATTCAAAAATCGACTCCAAAATCCGCCTTTTAATCGTACCTTCGTACCCAGATCCGTCGCTTTTCCCTCCCGAAGAAACGCTCAAATCTTCCTTACTCTCGTTTTCTTTCCTTCGTTTGGCGAGTTCGAGCATTTTTTGGAGCATTTCGATTTCATCGGATGCCGTTTGGTTCGCTTTGACGACCGACATTCCTCGCGATGAGCCCATACTTTTTTTCCACGTCGTGCGCATATAAACGCCTCTTTTCGCGGAACATGCGCCAGATCTGAACGGCATCTTCGAGGAAGATTGAAGTGTAGTCGAATTCGTGGTGAACATGTTGCAATTTTCGATATACTTTTTGTGTTTTGATCGAGAGAGAGAGAGAGAGAGAGAGAGAGAGAGAGAATAAAAGGGACAGGAATAAACCTTTTTGTGGCGGCTCGAGAGAGACTTTTAAAGAAGCAACTTATACGAACGGAATAGAATACTATTACATATTACGTCTACTAAAAAGGGAACGTTTTCATCCTCTCTCTCTCGAGCGCACGAAACAGATCAAAGCTATAGCATTAGTATTAGTATTATATTATTACCACTCGTCCAACAAAATAAACTCGTCGTCTCGCACGTCTCGAATACGAGCGCCGTCACCGGCGTCGACGAAGTGCTCGAGGCCAACCGTTTCCATTATTTTTTTACCTTCTTGTCTGGTTTTTTCATCGTACGGCGCGTACGGCAAGCGGAAGACTGGTTCTGCGCATCCCAGCATCGCGAGTGCGGTGTTCACGCCGATTGGGTTCGGTTCTTTGAACAACCATCGCATGAGAGGGATCAAATCGTCTCTCAATTTCGGGTTTGGCTTCGGGCCGAGCATGAGTTCTCGCATGAGTTTCGGGGCAACGTTCGAGGTGACGGAAATAACCCCAGCCGCGCCGGCGTCCCACTTCGCGTCGTGCGCCTCGTCGTCGTTCCCGGACCAACACGTGACTCCATTCTTCGTGTAATTGCGAATGCGTTCGTTGCCTTCGCATTCTTTCACTCCGGCAAAGTTCGGATGCTTCGCCAGCTCAAAAATAACCTCCGACGGAATATCTTGCGTTGTTCGCGCGGGAACGTTATACACGATCGTCGGCCCGAAATCTAAAACCGCCCCGAAATGCTTCATCAACCCAGCTCGACTCGTTTTCCCGTAATACGGGTTTATCTGCAACGCCGCGTCCATCCCGACGGCGAACCCTTGCGAAGTCGCGTGTACGGCTTCCCGCGTCGAGTTCGACCCGGTGTTCCCAATCACGAGTAAATCGTCCCCGTATATTTTGCTCGTGTGTGCAATCAGCATGATGTGTTCGTCCCAGCTCATCAGTTGTCCCTCGCCAGTCGTCCCTCCGACGACTAAGCCTTGCACGCCGCCGGCTATTTGCTGCTCGACCAAAACGTCGTACTTTGGTAAGTCGATCTTCCCGCTTTTTAAATACGGCGTTTTAATCGCCGTAATTAAGGAACATTTTTTAACTTCATCGACTAAAGCTTGTTTAGACTTACTCTTGTTGTTTGTCGCGAACACTTGCGTGTGGATGGAGGCACGTGTGGAGGAGTCTCTTCTCGAAGATGATGATGATTTTGTCGGCGACGGCGAGTTTTTAAATCCACAACTCGTCTTCGTAAACGTCTTCGTTTGCATCCGCTGCTGATGCTTTTCGAGGACGATTTTCGGTGAAGAAGAAACGCACAAACACGAAGACAGCATCGTTACTACTACTGATGCGCACGACTGCTCCAAAAAGAGGCGATTCTCTCGTTACTGGTGGTGTTATTCTCTCGAGTGTTTTTATGGGGAAACGGTTCAAAAAAGGGCTCATGTCTTAAAATACGAGTCACAACGCGAGCGCGTTTCGAACGTTTAATCATCCATATCTTCACTGCAGGTTCGCAAAAGCGCTCGATTTTAACCGATAAAAAGTGAAAGCGTTACGTTTCGAAAACATCAAAACGTTTTGTTTAAAGTTTTATTAAAGTTTTATAGTAAGACGGCGTACTCCGCGCCGCCGCGAAATACAGACGAATGACCCGCACGTGATGCTTTTCTCTCTCTCTCGGTTATCTCTCGGTTGTTTCAATCGCGAGACATCGACGATGCAAAGTGTCTCAAACAATACATCGCAAATGTGAGCACAAAAGGTACGGCAGCGGCGTACGCCAATACCATTTTGTCGTTGTTCATCTGGAGATCCATGACATCTTCTTCCAATAAGTCGAGTCGTTTTTCCAACGCGTTGAACTTACGCGTCGTTTTTGTCGTGTTGTCATCGTTCGTTTGTGAATTCCTGTCCGTCGATCCTACTTCTTCTTCGACATCGAAATCGTCGGAATCGGGTGATGGTTCTTGTTGTTCGAGAGGAACGTTCGCTTCTTTGAAAAGAAGTTCGTTTTTACGATCCTGAAGTTCAATCAAGCGTTTGCAACAGTCTTTTTCTTCTGCAAATGCGTTGGCGAGGTCGGCATTGATTCGCGCGTTGTCACTTTCTTCTCGTTTCGCAGCCGCGTGCGACTGCTTCAAAGCGAGAAGTTCCATTTTACGACGCACAAGTTTCCGATAGCGAGTTACGCAGTCTTTTTCTTCTGCAAGTGCGTTGGCGAGGTCGGCTTTGTTTCGCGCGTTGTCATCGCTTTCTTCTCGTTTTAATTCGCTTTGTGCCTCGCTGGAGAGTCTCGCGTTCGCATCGTGATTGTGTCGCACCATACTCGGCAAAAGAGGAAGGATATTTGGATGGCAGATATGTGTGTGGGTATTTTTTTCTTTTCGGATCTCGCATGTCATGCATGTGATTTTGGTACGTGACAAGACGAATGAAACCGTTTTTCCCTCATAACACAACCCTTACTTGCTTGCGCCCGTAATCGTCGTCGCGAGAGCAAAAAACGCAAATTCAAAAGATCAATTTCAATACCTGTTACGCGCGCTCTCTCTTTCAATAATGTCTGGTGGTTAAAGCAACGCATCCTCTTCCTCTTCCAACACCAACTCGGGAAATTCCAACACCAACTCATCGGGAAATTCCAACACCCAATCAGAACCGACCGTGATCCAAGGTTGGGAGCATTCGAAGTACGCAAACGCAAACTCGACGTACGCAAACGACCGTTACGCGTACATCGGGAAGGACGAGGACACGAGAGAACCCATGTGGATGGATAACGGACCAAAAGGCAAAAAGTAATGAGTGACTCCTTTCCTTAACTGCGTTTCTTTGGACGAGAGGCGAATTTTACATACACATATACAAACTTATACAATTGATTCATTAGTAAAGTCACACGCGCGGTGTGCAACACGGTACCAGCGCGTTCATGCAAACTCTCTCTTCTTCTTCTCTTTTCTCTCTTCTTCTTCTTCTTCTTCTTTCATAAATACATTTTTAAAACAAAGATCTCCTCGGCGCCTGTTCTTCGCCGCATTCGAAGTTGGTACAAAAGTCAGCGTTCCAAGTACCGAATTGAGCTCTTCCAACTCCTCCTCCTCCTCCTCCTCCTTCTTCTTCAACTCGCCTAAAACTATTTCTAACGCGCAATGGTGCTCCCGGTGGGGTCAAATGTTGCGGATCCTTTTTATTTTTATTCGATTGTTCCGGCGTGCGAAACGTAAACTGAAAATTTTTGTCGTCGTCCTCGTCGCCGAGGTTGTTCTTGTCATTCGTCGGACGCGGCGTTATCACGCCTTCTTCTCTCAATCCCTCTTCTTCTTCCTCTCCTTCCTCTTTTTCTTCTAACACGAGCGTCTCTAGCAAATTGGAAATGGGCAAGACCAAGTTACCGTCGTCCACGCTGCTTCGATTCGAGTGCGCGGCGGCGCACGCGCGAGTATTTTTTAAAACCGGTGACCTCGTGATACGATTCCACTCTCTGTAATCGCACTCCTCAAACTCACCATCGAGTGAATTCATCGTCTTTTCGCTCGTCTTCCCGGCCGTACTCGGCGTCCTCGCGTACCCTTCTCTCAGCAAAGGTCCATCAGGACTCGACAAGCTTTTATCGTCGCTCCTCTTCGACCCGCCAACGACGAAGGACGACGACGATTTCGAAGACGAAGACGAAGACGAAGACATTTTCTCTCTCAACGTCCTCTCTTCCATCCATAACTGCTCGTAAAACGCGCTCTTCCACTCCAAATACAAAATCGTATCCTCTGTATCGCTCTCTTTTTCAATCTCTTTTCCCTCGTCGTTCAAACATTTCAATCGCAACAAATTCTTCGCCGACGGAATCCATCGTCTTTCGCGCGTAGGTTGCATCTTCGAGAGCAAAAATTGAACTTTGCTTCCGTCTTTCATCGCGACGTTCGAATTCTTTCCTTCGGAGAGGTACGCTCCCAATCGCGCGACGGCGTCGCTTTCTCCTCCTTTGGTGTCATCACACATCTTCTCCGAAATCAGCACCAGCGCTTTCTTAATCATTTTCATCACAGACTTTTCGGCATCATCGTTATTCGCAACAGTAGTCGTAGTATCATCACCCGTTCTTTGTCTTCTTCTCTTCTCTTCCTCTCTCGCGCGATGATGATGATGATGCTGTTCTTCGTCGTTTCCAACGCGAAGCAGCTTCTTCGCATTGGGAAACGAAGACATTTTGGGTGGAGATAAAAAATCCATTCTATTTGTTGTTGTTGTACTAAATCGCAGTTAAGTCGAGAAAAAACTCTCTTTTACGCTCTGACTGTCTCTCTCTCTCTCTCTTCGAGGTTTTTGCGCGCGTATAAAATGCGGCGCGACAAAGCAAAGTGTGCGCGTAAAGGCGAGAGATGTGTGATGCGAGCACGCGACAAGTAAAGTTTTGGTGCGTTTTTGAATTTTTTGCCCCTCGCAGAAGACTTATAGTTTAGGGTTTATACAGTTGGTGGTCACCCTAAGGAGTAAGAAAGACGCACGTAAAAGTTTAGGGTTTAAGTGCTTCGTGGGTACTCCTGAGTGTCTCATTCGTACTCGTGAGTCTTACAACAAAATTCGAATCGAGACGCGCGAGAAAAACACACACGAAAAAAAAAAACACATGTCGTCTCGCATCATCGATTATTCCAAGTGGGATCGACTGAAGTACTCTTCGTCTTCCGAAGAAGAAGAAGAAGAAGACGACGAGGGTGAAAAGGAGATGGAAATTGCGAGGAGCGGAGCAGCGCTGGAGAAGCTCTCGCTTTGTTCTTCTTCGTCGTCACCTCTTTGGAACGGGTTGGTGTTGCATCATAAGGATGTTTTTGTCTCGCATGTGATTCCGAAATTGAATTTGATGGATCGGTTTTTCTTTTCGAAGGTGAATACAGAGAGTCGGGGTGTGCTTGAATACGCCGGGGTAAACGTATCGGGATTAGGTTTGATTGTTCACGAATGTTCATCCATTTTGACGTTGGAATGGGCGTGGAATCACATTCCCTGGGGAGAGAAATTTGAAGATGGAACGGTGAGAGATCAAGCCTGGTTTTGCGAGCAAGTTGCTCTAACGAACAAACTCGAGTTTCTCAAGTGGGCGAGAGAAGTGAAACAGTGCCAGTGGGATGAAGAGACGATTAAAGCGGCAGCAGCTAAAGGTAATCTCGAGATGCTGAAATACTGCTTCTCTAATGGTTGTCCGTGTGATGAAGAAGAGTCGTGTAAACATGCTGCTTATATGGGACGCCTCGACTGTCTTCGATTTCTTTTCACCAAAGTGAACCCTTCGCGAGAGACGGAAGAAGATGCGGCACTACGGGCAGTAGGCTGTGGTCACTTGGAGATCTTGAAATATTTCGTCGAAGAAAGAAAGATATCTGAGGGGGTAAAGAGAGCGTGCGTGTACTTCACTGCAAAGTATGGCCGCCTCGATTGCCTCAAGTACTTAGTCGAAGAGGCGAAAGTACCTCTTAACGACTGGGAATACATCGCTTTCGCTCGGTATTACGAACACCCCGACTGCGAAAATTACTTGCTCGAAAAAGGGTCTCCAGAACCAACGGACGAAGAATACGCTGCTTTTGCCGAGAGCGTGCGAGCGCGAGAGTCTCAGCAGGGGAACAGTTTCCATTGAGAAGTTCGTTCGATTGTATTACGAAGAGAGAGAGAGAGACACATTTTTCATCAACTTTGTGCACACGCAACGCGAAACTCCTCAAACAAAAAATCTCTCGACACCACCAACGAAGTGTACTTTTTCCGCGGAGAGAAGAAGACGAGATGCTTACGTGGTGTTTTTGAACGACGCCCTCGCCTGCGACGACCACAATGCGCTCGTTCTTTGTCTTTGTCTTCTTTCTCGTCGCGTTGCTCATCGGAAAGTCTCTCCTTCTTTTTATTGTCGCGCGTAGGAATGGAAAAGAAGACGAACGTGAAGACGAGAAGAACGAGTACACTACGAAAGGAAAAGCGCCCACGAAACCTCCAAAGTGCGTCGCTTTCGCGTTCGGTGCGGACGTTTTGGTGTCGTCGCGTGCGTCGTTTTCGTTATTCTCATTCTTTCGGGGTGGTTTCTCGACAGAAAGAGATGATGATAAAAAGATGGTCAAAGAAGCACTGCGAGAGACGGTGACGTTTTGGGCGACGGAAGCGGCGTGCGAATCGATGGTGCTTTATTTCGACATTGGTGGGAGACGCACAGACGAGGAGGAATATTTGTTAGAGAGGTACGTAGAGGAGTGTTTTTTAGATGGTGGTGGTAATAGGAGTAGTGGTAATAGTCATCGCGCGCGGCGGAACGTTCGCGTGAAGCGGTATTCGTCGTCTTCGACGAGGACGATGGAGACGGTTGGAGAGTACGTTTTGGGAGGTTCCAGCGGCAAAGAGAATGGAGAAGAGGGAGAAGAAAATCACGGTTTGTTCGCGAATGGTTTTGAGAATAACGGCGGAAGGGTCACGCGGTCGGCATCATCCTCTGCGGCGCGTCAGAGGAGGAGAACATCGACGTCGACGATGACGGAGAGAGAGAAGACGAAGAAGAATAAACCGATGGATGTCATCATCCTGACGCCTTCGACGGGATACGACATCCTCTCGAGTTTCACGCGATCGTTGAGAAAACGGCAAATGAAGACCGACGAAGAGAAAGAGGCGTTTTTATCCTCGCTAGTATCCATGTCTTCTTCGTCATCGAAAAAGGACGCATCAACAAGAAGGCCTCCGCCGGCGACTGTCGCGTTAATCGAACGCGAATTGAAAATAAATTTCCTCAAAAACCAACTCCCAACTCCGGAACTCCTCGTCTCCGTCAGCCAAATCTTCTCGGTCGGTAAATTCCCGGGTTATTTACTCTCCAAGTGCGAGTTAGCGCACGTGGAGTCCTTGAAGAGGATGAAGGATACATCGACGCAAAAGAAGATTTTGCGAGACTACTTGCGGTCTTTTCAAAGGTTCGGTACTTAGAGAGAGAGATTAACGATAGGATGTAGAAAGAGAGAGCTGGCGTAGAAAAAAGAGCATGAGTAGAATACTACGAATACTAGGTTTAGAAGATACTTTTTACGGATGATGTTCCCATCTTACGTCATTCGCGAACGACCGACGCCGTTACAAGCAGGGAAAAAATCGCCTCCTCCTCTCTGTACGCCGCCACTAAAAATGCACGAAACGAAACAACAACACCACTGATACTATGTCGTCGTCGCATCAACATCATCATAATAATAATCCATCGCACTCAAACGTGCATTTCGAAAGCTACTACCGGCATCAACTCTTCTCGAACGACGAAAAAGCGTTCCAATCGTTGCTTCGAACGTTATCTAAACCGTTACCGTTAACGTTTCGAATCACGAAAAATGCGCACCACGAGTGCACCATCAACGCGCTGAAAAGAATCATCGAAAGTGAACAACAACGGTTACACGTTCGAACGATTTCGTTCTTAAACGACCCGCGGACGTTTCAAATCGATAACATCGCAGTAAACAACGATAACGGGGGTGGAAACGAAAATGATTTGAAAACAAAACATCCAAATGTGCATCAGTTTTTAGTGCGCGCAAACGAAGGCGGCGATTTGAGCCGGCAAGAACTCGTCTCGATGATTCCGGTGAAACTGTTAGACGTAAAACCGAGTCACTTAGTCCTGGACTCGTGCGCATCTCCCGGTTCGAAAACGTCCCAAATATTAGAAGTTATGCTGAGTAAGAACGCATCCGGTGCGGTCGTCGCGAACGACGCTTCGTTACAGCGCGCGAATTTACTCACGCATCGATGTTATCGACTGGAAGCGGCGGCGAAGAATTTAGTAGTCGTAAATCACGACGCGCAAACGTTACCATTAGAGTTGGAGAATACGTTCGATCGAATCCTTTGCGACGTGCCTTGTTCGGGAGACGGGACGTTGCGTAAAAGTACGGATTTATGGAAGAAGTGGTCGAATTCGAGCGGCGTAGAGTTACACTCGATTCAAGTGAACGTCGCAACCAGGGCGTTGAGATTGCTGAAATACGACGACGGCGGGGGAAGGCTCGTCTATAGCACGTGCTCTCTAAATCCGTTGGAAAACGAAGCAGTCGTCGTGGAGTTGCTGCAGAGAAGCCGAGGCGCGATCAAATTAGTCGACTGCTCAAAAATGCTGCCAGATTTGAAACGATTGCCTGGTTTGACGAAATGGTCCGTCCAAGATTTAAAAAACGGGAGATGGTACGATACGTACGATTCGTATCTTAAAGACAACAACAACAACAGAGCAGGCCAAAAAAGTAAAATAAGAAAGAGCATGTTCGCTAACACCAACAATCACAAACACAATCTGGACAGATGTTTCCGCATTCACCCGGATTTGAATGACACCGGCGGCTTCTTCGTCGCCGTCTTTGAAAAAATGAAACCGTTACCGACGGAAATGATTGACATCGACGCGAAAAAAGAACAAAAGTTATCGAGGACGACGAACGCGAACACCAAAAAGTGGGCGAGTGCAAAGATTGCGCCGGTATTTTGCGTAAAAACAGACACAGAATTCAAAGCAGTCATTAAACGAATAAAAGCAAAGTATGGATTTGATGCGAGAAAGAAGGAAGAGAACGGAGGGGTGGAGATAATCACAAGAAACAATACCGACGTTGTGCCGAAACGACTCTATTGTCTCTCCAAAGGCGCGAAATTGATTCTCGATAAGTGCAGCAGAAATCAACAAGAACAACAAAAACTTCGAATCCTCGCATGTGGCTTGTGCTGCTTTGAGCGACAAGCGGTAAACAAAGGATTAAAAAGTCAATCCGACGATACCGATTGCGAGTTCCGCTTCACGCAAACGGGCTGTGAACTGTTCCAAGATTCCATCTCGAAGCAAGTCGTGCGCGTGTCGCCTAAAGAGTTGGAAAGCATGTTAGCGAGACAACAACAAAAACTATTGACAACATCGAAGAACGCGCCGCTGTGTATCGACGACAAAACGAAGAAAAAAGTCCTGAGCGAATGCCAAAGAGGCTGCGTCATTTTAGCGGTGCGAGCGAAGAGTTCAGGATCTGGGAATAAAAGGAAATTAGTGGAGGAAGAAGTCGCGGCAGTTAGTCCGGTGACCATCGCCTGTTGGTTTCCGCCGTCGAAAAAAAGTCGATCAGATGGTATTAACGATATCGACGACGACGTTACTTTGACTTTAATGTGTTCCAAAAGCGAAGGCGAAGTACGACTAGAACGATTACGAGAACTTGGGAAATTGAAACTTGTGAACTAAACACGACATTGTACAAAATGTAGAGATTACAACAGACTAGAATTGAACAGGGACGACACTGTATCCACCTCCAGTTTATCAACAGAATCACTTTTCATCGTCCAATCGCACTTATTCGCGGCCGCGATGCATTCAATCAGATACCATTTTGCCGATGTCGTCGCTTGCGTGTAAACGTAAAATTTCATTTGCGTCGCGTCGCCGCCGGATGCTGCCGTAACGAACCCGTTCGATTTTAATCGATCGATGAAAACCGACGTCGATTGCGTTATTAAAGCGCCGAGTGATGGAGAAATCATCACGGATTGGTTCTTCGCGACTTCTGGAAAGAGTTGCCAATTGAGTTGAAATTGAGACGGATCGAGGAACGGATTCGGATTCAGCGATGATGATGACTCTCTCTCCTCGTCGTCCGCCGCTTCAAAGTCATCGAACTGTAACAGAGACGTTTCTTGATCTAATTGTTGTTGTCGCTGCTGCGCTCGTTGTCGAATGGTCTCTTCCTCTTCTTCTTCCGTTTTCGTTAAACTACTACCATCGATAAATTTCTTCTCTTCGAGCTCGTAGGTGATCGCCAGCGTGTCCATCTCATTGAATAAACGATCGAATCGTTCTTGTTCTTCCAACTCTTCGCTGAACTGCACCGACCCCAATTTACTGTGGGCTAAAAGTAAATCGTTAGCAATCTTCCTAGACGACGAGGAGGAGCACATCAAGCTTCCGTATACGCTCGCGGTCGCGCGCGCGGTCGAGTCCGAATCTTCCGTCGCGCACCACTTCAAACACGTCCCAAACGCCTTCCTCATTTCCGGCGCGCGTTTGCAAAACAATTTTAAGGATGCAAAGAACGTTTCCGTTCGAATGGATGGATACACTTCCTCTGGTAAGTTCTCAATCGAAGATTCTAACGCGTACGGTGCGGAGTCGATAAAACCAGAAGCGCCGAATTCACCCAGGAGCCATAACAATATCGATCGAGCTCTTGTTATAGATTTAGTCGTCGCGCTTGAAACAACACCACTGTGCGCTTGAGGAAACATATCAAGCACGGAAAACTGTACGGATTCTAACGCGCTTTCAATAGCTTGGCAACAAATGGATCGACACTCTTTCGATTCTTCTTCTTCTTCTCCATCTTGACTCGTCGCGCATTGTCGCAAACACATACCAATTTCGATTAAACTATCCGCTTTCGAGCTCGGCGAAGTCGTTTCCACAAACACATCGCATATTTTCTTCGTCACCATCAACCTCTTCTCTGCGTCCATCATCGCAAAACTCTCCTTCTTCTTCCTCGCCACGCGACCGATGGCTTTCATTGCCAATCTCGCAAAGTGTTCGTCTTGGACGTCGTTGACGTATTCGAACAACTCGTCGACTATTCGCGTGCAATTTTGCGCATCGGCGATTAACGATAACGTTCTCAACTTGCATCTTTTAATTTCGAACGAATCTGCGTTGACTCGGACGTAAAACGATTTATAATCCGTGACGAACGCAATCGGCGCCCGATAGGCGAGGAGCTTCAAGTGCGCCCAAACCACGGCGGACGTTTCGACGCCGCTCGTTTGCGCGGTGGCTAACGTTAACAGAGACGGTTTAATTCGTTCATATACGCGTTGATGCGTGGACGGGTCATTCTTGGTCAGCTCGAGAAAGATTCGAGAGGCGGCTAACGCTATGGAAGTGTTCGGCGAGGATATTCGCGACTCGAGACTGTTCATCCACTGGTACTTCACGTCGTCCGGTAACGGCGGTATTTTTTTACTATTGCTCGCATCGTTCGCCAAGACGGCGTAGCTATGCGTCAGTTTCAAGACTAAATGTTGCGATAACTCGCCAAAGTCGCGGATTTTGTTCGTCAACGCGGTGAGTAAAGCTACGTTTTGTAACCGCGGGTCGGATTCTCCAAAGATTTCCACGACGGTGACTAAAGCGTTAGCGACGACGTTCGCGTCGCGGTCTTCGAGTAAAAGTTTCTCAACCGTTGCTAATATCCCAGATTCTGTAAACGCATTCAAAATGTCCTCATTTTCCGCTCCATTTCTTCCGGAAGAAGAAGAAGCGCAACACAACCGATACACTTTCAAACACCCCAGGCACGCCGCTTTCCTCGCGTACGGATGCGCGTCCCTCAACCCTTCCTTCACGCACTCGATCGAATACTCCACTAAACTCTTGCTCCTCAAACTCGTCATCGACCGAATCGCTAGCCCTCGTATTGTTGGATCTTCGTGTTTCGTATCTTTTTGCAGCGTGTTAATCGTCATCATCGCCAGTTCTTCGCTTTCTTTCGATTTGTCCGAGTAGACGCCGATGTAATGGTACAACATTTTTTTCGTCGCGATGTCCCCGGTCGCCGCGTTCATGAGAACGTCCGCGAATAATGAGGACAGGTCGATGTTTGCCGTTAACGCTTGTATCACTCTGTTGTTGTTAAAGAGAGAGAGGGGATGATGTTGTCAGTAAAGTAATGTAAAGTAGTTATTCGACACACCTTTGAAAAATCCCTCGTCGTTTCTCCTCCGCGGATTGATTTGCCCCGGACGACGAGGAGGATTGACCGGCGTATTTCTTGAGGAGTAAAGAGAGTTCGTGGAGTTCGTCTCGTTTGCGCGGTTGCGCGTTGGAGGAGGACGACGGTGCGGCCGATGATGACATTTGTTCGTATTCTAATTTAGAGCGTCGTTTTTGTGCGTCAAAATGGAGAAAATTCCAATTGGAAAAAAACGCCTCCTTTTTCAGAAATGGACATGCGAGATCATCATTAATTATATCGCGATATAAAAAAAAAAGAAGAGAGAGAGAGAGAGAGTAAAAGAAGAAGGCGAACTCGTGGAGTATTCGATATGAATGTGTCGAGTGGAGCTGTGCCGACGAGATTGGGGAAGAGGAAGGTTGGTCAGAGAGATTCTTTGTTGTGGGATTTGATCGTGAATAATAACGACGATATTTGTTTCACGCATATTCTTCCGAGACTGAATGGGACCGATCTTAAATTCTTGTACGAGGTGAATGAGGAGACGAGAGCGTTGATTAAGAGATCGTCACGCGCGGGGGATTTGAAAAAGAGGTTTAAAGTGAGAGAGATGTCGTCGATATCGACTTTGGAGTTCGCGTGGGAGAATAAATCGTGGTGGT
>JACLAA010002976.1_pt1 | contig 22072 bp, 15 predicted proteins | sample 8027891 | NCBI WGS metagenome assembly JACLAA01 (sample SAMN15724900, study PRJNA655200) | protist metagenome | isolation source: fluorescence activated cell sorting (FACS) single amplified genomes of... | place: Spain: Blaines Bay Microbial Observatory, Mediterranean Sea | collected 2016-01-19 | reverse complement strand
TTCTTTCGAGCGGTCTTTCTCTCCCTCACTCGCGTTAGTATCGGAGAGATGAGGGCGACAGCAGTTGGTGTCTCGAAGAAGGCAAAGAGTCTGCGATCGCGTTCGTCTTCGTTTTCAATCTCGCGCGATAAAACGCGAGATTGAAAACACATTTTAACACAAAACTTTGCGCGGAAAGAAAGATCAAAAGATGTGAATGTCGCGAAAGACGAAGATTCTTCTCTCTCTCGAACGAAAACGTACTCTGCTTTTATACGCGCCGTATAAGTTCTCCACGATGCGTTTGTGCACTCTCGGATCGCTCAAATCGCGTTCGATTTGCGCTTTCGTTCGTTTACTTCTCCCGTGTAACTCGTCGTCGTCGTCGTCCTCCTCGGCTAAGATTCGTGCCGTTCGTAACCTCTCCTCGATGCGAGAGGATTGCGGGGCAGATTTCCCTCCTTCCGTTCCCGAGGGGTTCGATTTGCGCGCGCGACGAAGAAGACCCATTGTTGTTATTAGTATTCTTTCCTCCTCCTCCTCAGAACACAGAAAGAGAGAGAGAGAGAGAGAGAGAAAGCGCAAAGAGACTTTGTTTTGTCGATTCCTTCGACCAGATTTGAACACAAGCTGACCTTTCCTTCTTGTATTTACGAAAACGAGTGAAAAAAAGGCAGAAAAGAAATAGAAGGAGTTGTTCTTTACAGAGAGAGAGAGAGAGAGAAGGCTTAGGAAACGACATATCAGAGAAAGAGAGAGAAAGAGCGAAAGAGATCAAAAGAGAAGAGCGCGCGTGTCAGAGAGAAGAGTGCGTGTGTCAGAAAACGAGTGAAAAAAAGGCAGAAAAGAAATAGAAGGTTGTTCTTTCAGAGAGAGAAGGCACCTGTTGTACCGCACTTTTCACACCCCGAAAAGAAACACACACACATATCAGAGAGAGAGAGAGATTCAGAGAGAGAGATCAAAAGAAGGAAAAGAAGCGCGAGTTGTTCTTGCGCGCGTCGTCGGATACGAGAGCGAAAATGTCCGAAAATTCTTCCTCTTCTTCTTTGCGCGACAGCGCGGGGAATCCAAACTGGAACGCGATTCTGAAATGGTCCGTCGATGAAGGCTTGAGGCAAGAGGCGGAGTTGAAAGCGAAAGGAGGAGGAGAGATGAAGGAGAAAGCGCAAACGAGAAGAACGATTTCCGAGGAAGACCGCGCGTTTTTCTTGAAAGCCATCGAGAGCGGAGTCGTGGACGAGGTGAAACGGATTAAAGAAATCACGGAGAAAATCATCGGGAAGGACCCGAGAGGCGAACGTATCGAGACGGAAGAAGAGGAAGAGGAGAGAGTTCTCGCGTTGGAGGAACTGAGAGACCGGTTGGAGTCGGTGGATAACGCGAAAGATTTAGGGAAAATTGGCGGGCTCGAACCTCTTTTAGAAGGCATTCAATCGGAGAAGTGGGATGGAATTCGAGCGATGAGCGCGGAGTGCGTGGCGGTATCGGTGCAGAATCACCCCGAGGCGCAAAAGAACGCCATGGCGTGCGACGCTTTGAACGTACTGTTGCTCGCGTTGCAATCGGAGAAGCATTTGAATAAGAAGAGCAACGCGAAAGTTATATACGCGTTGAGCTGTTTAGTGAGAGGAAACGCAGAGGTGATGAGTATGTTCGTGGAATCAGATGGGATTGAATCGTTAGCGAAGTGCGGGTTGACGTCTTCGGTCGTCAAGACCAGAGTCAAGGCGGCGGCGTTGTTGAGACACGCGAGCGTGACGTCGGAAGAGGCCATGAAACGGACGATAGACGCGAAAGTGATAGAAGTTGTGGCGACAAAGTTATCTGTGAACGTGGAAAGCGGTTCATCGTCATCCTCGCTCACAGACCTCGCGCAAGAACGAGAGTCGTACGCTCGCTTGCTCTTAGATATCGCCGAACGCGTAGACTTTACGACGAACGAAGACGCCGTCAATCAGTTCAGAAGCGATGGGTTCACGCAAACCCTTCGAGAATCTCGAAAGGTTATAGACGACGGTGCGAACGGCGGAATCACAGACGAGAAAGAATTTATCCTCGCCGTCGATCGATTAAGAAACATGCTCGAATAGAAAGTAGAAAGTAGCTCTCTGACGCTTCATAACAATAATAGGAGCTTCAGCGTATTTATATAATAACACGAATACATAGTAACCGCGGACGTAAAAAAAACTGTATAAACGAACAGAACCATGCTCGCATCGTCCTCTTTGCGAAGCTTCAGCACCGCTCCTCCGTCGTCGTCGTCGTCTGAATCGTCGTCGTCGTCAGTGCACGTGGAAAGGAAAAATTGCTTTCGTAGGTGTCGTCATCTTCGAAATCGAACTCGTTTCGCCGCAATCAAAAGGGAGAACGAGCGCGAGAAACGCGCAGCAAAAGACGAGAGCGAAACGAACACTGAACTTTGTTGCGTATCTTTCAGACGCCGCAGCTTGGCGAGTGCTTTGGCGAGTGCATTTATCATGAAAAGTAGTCCCTCGTTTGCCGGGCAAGTGATTGATTCGATGCAAAAAATGCTCGACGAAACCGACGAGTTGTTGAAAAATCCAGAGCTCTCTTCCGAGGAGAAAGAAGGTTTGGAACGAGAGAAGACGTTTTTCGAGAAGCAAATATCGCGGGTGCAAAAGAACGGCGAGTTTGTTCGAGAGCAGAAAGAACGATTGAGTAAAACCGGGAATACGGATGAAGCGTATTATGCCTCGGGTATAAGGATAGCGGTGAAAGACGTGAAGAGCGAGACGCAGTTTTGGGAAACCGCGATGGGGATGCGAGTGACGTCGATAAACGAGAAGAGTGGGGTAGTGCGATTGGCTTACGGAAGGGAGACGTTGAATGAAGATGACGGCGGGAAAGCTTCGATTGAGATTCATCCTCTTGATTCTTCTTTGAATAATGGCGCAAACGATAGCAATAATGTGGTTGAAAAGTTAAAGTACATTCAGTGCACGGTGCCCTTTGGTATTCGAGTATCAAGAGTGTACGAAGCCGGCGGGGAGTTGTTGTACGGATTTGGATACTTTGATTTGCGTTCGCCAAACGGAGTTCCAGTCATCGCAAGCGTTGCGAAACGAAGAGATTCTCTCGAAGCCGTGTGCATAGAATCCACCAACGTCGACGCAACAACCAACGCCATTCGAAGCGCCTCTGACAACGGCTTGAGCATCTACGACGCTCAAATACCGGAAACAAAATCCGAGGAGGACCGGAAAAAACTCACCTCGTACGTCCCTCCGCCTCCGAGAGGATCGAAGTTTTTAACCGCTTTACAGTATCAAAAGAACAAGGACGGTTTGCGCATAGACGTCTTCCCAGACGCGGCTACTGTGAGAGCGAACATGACGTTTCAAGAAAAGGTCGCCGAAAAAGCCGAGCAACTGCGTCAAAAAGCCTTCAGTAGCGGTTCAGACGAAGACGACGAGGAAGAAGCATCCGCCGGTGAAGACGACGACTCGCAAAGCAACTTTGCGTTCCTCGGATTAAGAGCGGTGAGCAACGCGAACGAAACCAAAGAGGTTTCGAACATCGGCGCCGATAAATCGAACAGTTGGTCGTTATTAGTAGAATCCTTAGACGCGTTCGAAGGACGGGTGAAAGAACAGCAGCAATAATAATAGTACCTGGTAGTTATTAGCTGATACATAAGTGTCTACAAAGTCTAAAATCAAAGCGCTATCGCGATGAGGCTAAAGCTACGCGCGCGAACAACAAGAAGAAACGCAATCCAAAAACACCGTTGGTGTCATCGCTCTTTCTTCCTCACCATCGCTACACCAATCGTCGCTCCACACAAACCAATCATCGCCCCACCAATCCTCGTCAACACGTTCGCCACTAACTGTCTGTTTGTCCCACCGGGGAAGAAGAATTTGCGCACGTGATGGTCGTCGTCGATGAATGGGAGAAAGAGCAGCCACGCGGTGAGATAAAGAAAGAGTACGGAGGACACAGAAAGGACGAGTATACCTCGTATGGCTTCGGGAGAGTAGCGCTTCGTGGTGGTGAGCATTTCTCGTTTGTTGGGTTTGTTGTCTGAGGAAAAAAAATCGTTTGAAAAATATACCAATATGTGAGATGAATTTTATCATTTTATGCGTGAACGCGCTAATATGTTTCTCTTGAACAAGCAAACTAACAATCTAAATCTATCTGGTTTCAGACGGCATGCCTTCGTACACTCTCTGACGACACTCTTTGGCGGTTTTTGGAGCGCAGTTTTGTTCCACGGGTATTCTTCTGGCAATGTTTTGCCAGTAGTTTTCGTCCTTCTTTACCGTAGCTCGCGCGTTTTCAAGCGCGACGAGCTCCTCGAAAGACCATACAGTCTTGGAGTTGTTGATGGCAACATCATCTTCTTCGACGTCTTCCTCGGCTTCTTCAGCTTCTTCATCGATGGAGTGACCTTTTTTGAGCGCGGATGGAGGTGCGCTTTTCCCTTGAACGACGCGTTGGCCACCTCGCGTCCAGCCGACGGCTTCGCCTTCGTCCGAGGAGCTGCTGTCTTCGTCCGAGGAGTACGCGCGGTGTCGCGTTTTCTTGCGAGGTTTTGGGCCTGGCTTCTTCGCATCCGGTCGGCGTTTTGACCCTGGTTTCGGGCCTGGCTTCTTCTTCACCTTGACTTCTTCCTCCTCGCCTTCTTTGGTGGCGTCCTTCTTTTTCTTCTTCTTGGAGTCGCTGCTGCCTGGCGCTTCGTCGGCCTTGTCGTCTTCCTCTTTCTTTACGACACTCCTCCCGTTTGCAACGCAATCGTAGCAGAACCAATCGCCGTCGGGTATTTTCGAAACTTGTGGTACCAAACAGAACGTATGGAAACATTTCGTGCATCCACCACATACGAGTAACGCGTAATCGTGGTCGCTTCGTTTGCATTGCAAGCACGCCTTTTCATTCGACGCAGCGGTTGGATTATCCACGAGCGGTGGTTGCAAGGAAGGCACTACCGGGATCATTTGTTGCACGACCGTCGGTTGTATTTGTTGCGGTTGTTGACGTTCTGGCGGCGGTGGTTGTGAATGTAGCGGGCGCTTTTGTTCGGAAGGAGGTGCGGAAACAGGATGCGATCTTTCCGATGCCTTGTCATCGTAATCGTTCTTAGTCTCCTCCTCGTATCTTCGCCGTTCTCGCTGGTGGTTTTCAAGGAGGTGCTGTTGGTGTTCCTGCGTATCTTGCTGCGCGTACTTGCGCCAACCAACCGGTCGACCGCGTTTTTTCTTCGGTTTCTCCTCTCCGGAGCGATAGTCACCGTCGTCGTCGTCTTCCGAGTTATTCGCGCTGACTGTCTTCTTCGTCTTTGGTCCCGTTTTTTTGGCATTGGGAGGATTTTTCGTTCCCGGCGGCCGACCACGTTTCTTTCTTCTCGGTGGCTGTTGTCCGTTCACGCTTCCATTTCCGTTCGCATACGCAACTCTCTTGTAATACATCTTTTCGCTTCGTTCGTCGGTTAATCCACCGATCCAATTGTCGTTGCTTCCATCGCCGTCCATATCGAACGATTGTTCTTGTAACTTTCGTTTCTCTTCGTACCTCGCGGTGTTCGTTTCCCAGTACGGCCTCGCCGGGAAATTTTTGTTCGCTCGAGAAGACCGACGACGCCCATCTTCGAAATCGCTACTCTCGTCTAACCGGTACTGATAATCGTTGTTCGAGACGAGCGTTGCCACGATGGCTCTAGGATGATGTCCTCCATACTTTTGAGACGGCGGCGGTGTGATGCCTAAAATTTTTGAAGCCTCCAATCGCAGCTCCTCGGATTCGCGACGTCCTTTTCGAGCACCGTTCTTCTTTGACGGTACATCAATCGTCATCGTCGACTCAGATGCGCGAACGCCACCGGATGGTGACTTTCGTCTATGCGCGCCTCTCGGTTCGATGTAGACGTCGTCTTCGTCGTTTTGTTGTTGTTGTCGTCGTTGCTGCTTTTCATCCGAAGCGACCGAGTCTATTTTCCGAAAGAATCCTCTCGGCGGCGACGGTGGCTTCTCTATTTTCGGATGCGCGTCCACGTACCCACCTCTGTACTCTAACGTCTCCTTCATCGTCTCGTCGTCTTCTATTTCCTGCTGCTGTCTATTTCTATCGTTTTTGTTATTTTCTATTTGCTTCACCGGTGACGGCGACAAACCGAGCGCTCGCATCCCCGGCGACGCCTCTGGGCGTTGATTCGACGCTTTCAGCGGCGACGGCTGCAACGTGATCCTTCGCGGTGGGCTTGTTAATGCGTTTTGTTCTTCTTGTTGTTGTTCATGCGGTGCGTTTCCGGTGTCGCGCCTCGGCGACGCGCGTTGTTGTTCTTGTTCTTGCTCTCGTTGACGACGATGATGACGATGATGCTGTTCTTGTTGATGCTTCTTCGCGTACGGAAACCCTGTAACCATCTTCTCCACGTGTTCTCTTTGCATTTGCATCTGCATCTCGCGTTGCTGCTCGAATCGATCATCTCTTCGTCGCGCGTCGAGGAGCAGCTCCGTCATATTTTGTGCACCTTCTTTCTCGCGAGGCGAGGAGTTTTTTGCCAAAAATTCCTCCTCCTCTTCCTCCAAATGCTTTTCACGTTGCCTCGTTACACTCTCTTTCTTCTGTTTCTTTTTCTTTCGAAAGAGGAGAGGATACGAGAAGACGATTTCCCTGTGCTCCTCTTCCTCTTCCTCCTCGTCGTTCTCTCCCTTCGAGAGGTGCACTCGGCCGAGCATCAAGTCGTCCAACGTGAACGACGAGGGTTTCGTTGTTTTCGTTTCCGTCGTCGCTTTCATCATCGTCGCGTTTTCGTTCGTTCGTTCGTTCGTTCGATGTGAGTGTTCTTTCGCGCGCGCGCGCTTCAGAGAGAGAGAGAGAGAGAGAGAGCGCGAGTTTAAATCGGAAAACCTCTCAGAAACGAGTTCAATCTCTCGGGAATGGGATTTCCCGGGGAAAACAAAACACAAATTTTTTAAAAACGAACAAAGTTTCTCTCTCAACCTTTCGTCGTTTCCTCTCTGAACGCTCGCCTCCGAAAGCGCTCGCTCGCGACGTCGTCGAGAATGTCTGTCGCGCGTTCTTCTTCTCTCGATCGATTCGCGACGACAACACACCACCACCACCAAAGAAGAAGAAAGGATTCTGAGTTTAAATAAAGAGAGTTTGATGAATTTTTAAATGAAATAAAATTTGTACGCAGCCTCCTCAGAAAAAAAAGCTGCGCTCTCACAAAAAAAGGGAGAAAAAAGAGACAAAAAAATGGAAGGAGGAACACCCACGACAGCGGGTGGTTTGACGCAAACTCTCGTGGCGACTTTGATGCGCGAGAAAGGAGGCTTAGGAAAGCTTTTCTCCCGCTCTGATGAGGATAAAAACGCCAACAACGCGCTCGTGGTTGTTGGCGCGGCGGCTCTTTCGGCGTCGTCCGCGATGATGTTGTGGTATTTCGCGTACAAAAAATCGTCGTCTCACATTTCGTCGGGAAATTTGAAAAAAAAGGACTGTGTCAAAGCGTTGGATTTGATTCCGCACCCGGAAGGTGGCTACTTCAGAGAAACCCACAGGTCTGGGGCGACGCCGATGGCAAGTCGAGGGAAAACAGATTCGAACGGAGATTTGGTGAAAACGTCCGGAGGGAATGCGAGGAACACGATGACGTCTATTTACTATTTGATTGAGGATTACCAAGGATTGGTGTGTAACAAGAGCGACCACGTGCATTATTTTCACTACGGGTGTACGGTGCTGTATCACATCGTCAATCCATCCACGGGAGAGTATTACGTCGAACGATTAGGTTCAAATTTGAGTAAGGGCGATAAACCACAAGTCGTTGTGCCTGGAAATTATTTCAAAGCGGCGACTTTAGAGAAGACGAAAAGTTTTGACTTTGCGCTTTTAGGCGAAGGCGTCGGACCCGGGTTTGATTTTCGCGACTTTGAGTTTGTGAGTAAAGAGAAGTTAAAGAGGAATTTGTCGAACAAGAGTAACTTTTTCGTTTTAGAGAGGTTGTGCAAGCCAGGCATCGAAGACACGGACAAGTTTTACGAGAAGACAGATAATAATAATAAGAAGAACAACAAGAATAAGAACAATACGAATAACAATAGAAATGGATCGAGCGATAAGTTGTCGAAAGGAAAAGATATATCAGCTCCCGGTTTGAAGAAAATTCCGACGCCGAAGATAGGTGGAGGACAAAGTACCAACGCAGTAGCAGCGCCGGTGAACGGTGAAGCAAAGTCGCCACAACCACCACTCCCACCCTCGCCGCCGCCTCCGAATGCGTTGCGAACGACACCCAACGGTAATACGGTTTTGGCCGACAGAAAACTCACGCGTTCGATGGCGACCAACCCGCAGATTCGCTTCGACGATATCGGTCAATCCACGCCTCAGTTTAAACCGCCAAAAAATATCAACCGAATCGACCGAGATAACGTGGAAATCACGCCGATGGGTTTGAAAACGAGACCAGAAGAAGACGAAGGCGATAAGTCGTTGGAATTGGAAAGCCCGCTTTAAAGAGAGAAAAATTAATCATAAAACAAAAAGCTGTAATACAAGACGCGAGCTATTCGCTGCATCCCTCCGCGACTTTAAACGTGTGCAAAATTTGTGCGCCCGTATCCGTTCTTGTCGCTTTGCTACTAAAACATGAAGAAAGTGAGATTTTGAATTATTGTTTGTTATGTATAAATAGTGGACAGTTTTTACAGAGACGACGCGCATCCTAATCACTCAGAGCAGCAACCACACGTTTTTAAGTCCACTCCAAAAGAGCGCTCTTTTGTCGCGAACGAACGTTGTTCAAACCCTCTTCTCTTTCGTTCTCTCTCGTGTGTGATGTGATTTGTGTTCTTGTGTGTGTGTTTCGAATTTTGAATTTTTCCCCGAGCTCCGTTTATTAGTCCGTGCTCGCATCCTTCAACTGAGAAATCCAAATCTTAATCTCGTCCTCCGTCGGCGGTCGTTTGTGCTTCTCCTCGAACATCTTGCACAATCCGTCGAGGATGGAGTTCAACTCCTCGTCTTTGATATCCATTTTTTGTAAGTTTGAATTCGTCATCGTTTCAGAAAGCGGAGGCATTTTTTATAAGGAGAGAAGGAAAGCGAATACACTGTTAGCATCGTATTTCATCCGGGTCATCGTATTTACTTGATCACTTCGTACTTTACATCGCTCCGAAAGACTACTCTATTATGAACACTACTCCATCTATCTAGTTCTATTATTTGAGGTGCTGCGTTTTTTTCTCCGTCTTCAAAGCGCCCCCGCTCTCTCTTCGTCCAACAACTCGATTTTCTTCACCTCCAATCGAAACGCGCCGTCCATGTCGCCTTTGCCGAACTCTAAACCGCCGCAGGCGATACCAATCGATCGCATGTTCCCTCGTCGTCGTAAACTGTCTTTACCACCGATTGTTTGCGACTCCACCACGCCTCCTTTGTAGGTTTTCATGAACTGATCGAGCGGGACGGTGAGTTCGGTCCAGTTCGTACGACCGCTACTACTTTCTTCGCTCGTCGTCGTTTTCGGCGCGAGTAAAAACGCCTGCCACAAATCGTGTTCTCCGTTCCCGAACGCGTCTCTCTCGGTTTTTATCGAGCACACGTACGCTCTGCCGTCGTAGTTTCTCATCGTAAACCGCACGTGCGAAAAATACTCCAAATCTACGTCCTCTTCTTCTTCTCGTTCTTGTTCTTCGCTTTCGTCATCCTTCCTCTCTCTCGACGTTTTCGTCAGTCGCGCCTTCACGTCGTTCCATCCAAAACCGGCGAACCCGGACCGTTTCAAGCTCCGAATCTCTCGCATCTTCTCGTCTCTCAATTGCGGCACCGATGAATCCAAGTTTCCCTCGAACACGACGCTGCCATAACCACCAATATCATCAAAGTTGTTCTCGTTCACGTGGTTCCTCTTTTCCTTCTTCGTCGTCGTCAGAGTTGCTCGACTTCGGCCTCCAAAATCCGCGTCCGAGAACGACTTCCATTTCTTTTTCTCCTCCTTTTCCTCCTTTTCCACGAGATGACACCGACTGAAATCGGCGATCGTAACTACCGCTGGAATCGTCGACGGTGGTCTTTTCGCCGCGGATATAAAACTCCCGAGCATGGATTTGTACATCGTTTTCGTCAGTTTCGAGAAAGACATTTGGATTTTGTTTTTCTCCCAACTGATGAGAAAATCCTACTCTAAAACCCAAACGACAGAAACCTCAAAAGAGAGAAAAAAAAAGGATTCAAACCGAAACTACCACTACCACACGCGCGCGTGCGTCGCGCGCGTGTCTGCCGTGCGCGCGTATATATGATAACGTTTGCGAAATTGTGTAATCAAAGAAGTTTGTTCAATTCTGTTGTTTTTTTTTGTTGTTTTTGAGAAAAATTTCCTCTCGACGGTTCTTTTTGTTTTTTAGCTCGAAAAACGGGAATCACGTCAGAGAACAAAAAAGAGTCTTGTTAGAAGAAAGGTTTGCGTAGCCTTTGAAACGTCCAGCGTTAATCATCCATTCGAAAAAAGTACTCGAAGATATCGAAGCGGGGGAGAATTGTACGACGAAATGTGTCTTTAGATGTTTAAATATTTGCGGTTTAATTGGCTTTATTCACGCGTTTAGGTACATAAGAGTGATATTTTGAAAATTCTTAGTCAAACGATGATGTGTCTCTTTCTTTTTCTTTTCTTTTTAGAATTTTTTCTTTCTTTGCCTAGAAAACAAGTCAACTCTCTTTCTCTCTCCCTCGTTAAAAAACACACACACAAACAAAACCACACACAAAAGAAGAGAGCGCGCGCGCATCACTCGCTGGACATACAACGACGACGAGAGGTTCTCTCGCAAACGCACGCGGGAAAGAGTCTGTTGTCGCTGCGAATTCAACGCGGACTTCAAAAATAAAAAGAAAGAGGGAAGTATAGAGAAGGAAGAAGAAAGAAAAGAAAAGGAGGAGAAGAAGACAAAGAAGAAGACAAAGAGGAAGAGGAAGAGGAGGAGAAGAAGAAGAGAAGGAGAAGATGGAGGAGGAGGAAGAAGGGAAGGAGAAGATGGAGGAGGAGGAAGAAGAGGAGGAGGAGAAGAAGAGCGATAAGTCAACCATGGAGCTGTTATTCGACTATGTAAAGGAAGAAGAGAAGAAGCGAGATAAAAGTCAGTTTCGCTTCTTGGTCAAACAGAGAAACTTGCTGGACTACTCTCCAAAGCGAAACGAAAAGTTGAGAGCAGGGCTCGAAAGGGAAACTTTAGACAACCTCCTTTTGACGATAAAGGGCAAAATTGAAACGCTCGTCGTCAATTGCAAAAAGGTGTACACCGTCAACGTTGATTACGATGGGGAAAAGGAAAGCTTTCGATTGTCTCTTCCAGACTTCGTGGACGAGTTTCTAAAGAAAGTGGACGAATACGAACCAGACGCGCTGATGTCAGTTCTCTTGGTCGAACAAAGCGAATGTTTTTTAAAGATTTTGATCGAACGTCAACCTCGTGCAAGTGTTAAATGCCCAATCGACGCAATTGACGATTCTTTCGGAAGTCCCGAAATGATGAATCTCCTCTTGACTATGATGCAAGAGCTCGTAGTAAAGGAGGAAGCTCGTGAAGAAACGGACGAAGTCAAAATTTCGAACGTGGTAAAATTTTCGGATGAAAATACGAAAGATCTCATGAAAGCGTTCGAGTTCATGAAGATGTTCGAAAAGACAGACGATGCGAACGTGAGCAAATATTGCTGCATTCTCATGTATTTAATGCTCACGACGAATGTTTATGATAAAAACATGAGAAGGGCGAATTGGGTTCGAGCGTTGTTTACGAAGATCAAGTATCTGACTAAAAAACTCCAACAAGAAACCAACAAACTCCAACAAGAAACCGACGAAGCAACAACACCACGACCCGTTACTGCCTCACGACCCGTTATTGCCTCGATATCGAGCGAGTTGAAACTTTTGAAGGATATAATCAAAGACGATCGCTTGCGCAATAATAACGAGTGGTTCGACGGAATCGCCACCGCCTTTGGCTTTGTGTTCAGCACGTCGAAAGTGTTTCACATGATCTCCAAAGCCTACGACGGAGTTTACGAGAACGACGACGAGATGATGAAAGCAAAAGTGGATTTTTTAGCGAAACTCCTTGATAAAGTTTCTGCAAAATACATGGACGAAGGCAACGAGAAAGCGTTGGCGGGTAACGTCGATAGTAAATCCACATCGTACCATTTCAGACGAGACAGCAATGCGGTGGTAATGATGCCATTAGGCAAGTTCAGAGATTGTCTTAGCGACAAAGACGACGACCAGATTGGATTTTTTTGGAAATTCGTGCTCTCTACTGTCGGACCGATGGAAACGTTTGTATCGGACCTGTTGTCGTTCGACATAGCGTTCTGTTGCAGAGATCTTCGCGTCAAAGAAAAAGGAAGAGATGCCGCCCGACGCGAAGAAATTTGGTTGAAAATCAAAAGTATTCTCTTCAACTTAGGGCACGTGAACGTTTCGTATCCATTAGCGTCTGGAAGCAATCGTCCGGGTAATCCCATGGTTTACCATTTGAATACTTTTCTTCCGCCCGTCTTCGATTTCGCAGAGCAAACAGAGGAAAATGTAACCATTTACTGCGATATCGATGATGACGATGTCATCACCATCGAAGATGAAATAGAGGAAGTAGAAGAAGTAGAAGCAGAATTAGAAGAGGAAAAAGATGAAGAAGAAGAAGAAAGAAAAGAAGAGAGGAACGCAGCGTGCGAGGAAATAGCAGCAACGGAAAGCTACTATTATAAGAAAGCGTTCGTCGAACAGAGGTCGGAGAACAATAGTTGTGTTTTTTGCATCTCACACGCCATGCACGGCATGCGAAAAATCGGTATAAGGCGCAACGCTTTTGGTAAAACGCATAAATGGGGCAAAAACACGAAGAGGGGTGAGAACGGACCCGCGCATTTCGTAGCGTTCATGAAGAAAATGTTGGAACAAATGAAAAAATACTACGATAAAATGAACGAGACCTACGAGAAGAAAGTAGAGAAAAGAGAAGAACAAGAACAAGAACAAGAAGAAGGACTAGGGAGTGCAAGAGACATTCTCTTGCACTTATCTTGAAGATGTCGTGAGGAGTGTTTAGACGCGCGTGTATGTTTTCTCGTTCTAAAAGTATATATACATAAATCATATACAGTAGTATACGCTATTATTCAACTCGAATGCAAAGTTTGCCTCTTCTCCGACGCCAGAGAAAAACATTTCGCCACATTTATACGCACGCTACACATCCTAATTAGATTTTTCTTTAAAAAAGCACAAAGCAACGAGTAAACATCATCATTATCGATGCCCTGCGTATTGCGCGTGTTTTTGTAGCGTTCACATTCCCAAAACCATACGAGAAAGAAGTGTACGATAAAATCGATGCCAGAAGGGAGGAATCTCCCTCAAAACTCTCTCATCGCGTACGTTTTGAGAAGTGGAGAACCAACGGCGCCATGAATTTCGAAAAAGAAGACGCGAATCGATCCCTCTGAAAACGTGTTATCCATCAGCGTGTTCTCGTTCGTGTTCTCGTGCAAAAAAAGAACGCAGAAGTCGCTGTCGAGATTACTGGTCATAAACATTTATCACCCACAGAATAAATTCTCGGCGCACATACTTACTTCCTCCAAATATCGATAAAACTGTCGCGAACGTTCATCTTCTTATCCTAGACTCCAAGAGTATATCACTGTCAGTGATGTCGTGACTTGTATCGGGGTAATTACTTCCGTTTACTATCCGTCGCTCGTTTTCCTCGCGGCTAAAAGTAGAGATTTTTTGGGATAAATTAGCACGAATAGAACTACGTGTGCATCTAAAAGAAAGATTGGCGCAAAATAACGATATTCGAATCGTCGTTTGCACACTAGAAGAGATGTTGTTGATGTGGTGAAAGTTATCGTATCGTACTCATCGTAGTTAAAAAAAACATTTCTGTTCTGTTATAGTATCGTATCGTATCGTATCGTATCGTATCGTTTGTTGCTCCGCGTTCTTCATAAAGCTCTCCGTTCGTTTTAAATCTCAAGGTTGTTTAAGCCACTTTTCCAGCTTTGTCCAACAGTGGTGACACAACTCCTCACTCTGGCGGCAGACGTCATCAAAACTCTTGATGTCAGGTCCCGGATTTGTTTTGAGCTTTTCCTCGAAATAGTAATCAAGAGCCTTCTTGACTCGTTCTGTCTTTATCTTCTTCTCGTTTCCGTAATGCTCAATCACAACCTCCTCTGCCATGTCTACTAAAATCCAGTGCGAGTAAAACATCACGAAGGTACGATTCACGACAGTTCGCCCGTCACACAAAGGGCACCATTTGTTCTCGTTTCCGTAGAAAAGAACATCTTCAAACTTCATCAAACCCCATTCTCCTCTTTTCACGTGCACCACCCGAGGTTCTGACTTCCTCTCCTCCTTCTCCTTCTTCTTCTTCGTCTCCTTCTTCTCCAATTCCTTCGCCGGAGAGTACGTACCCGCGTCTTCGTCTCGTACGAAGTTAGTTTTGTCTCTCTCCATCGCGGCCCAAATCGTAGAACGATCCATTACCGTCTTCTTCCCGGTCTTCGTTTTCCCTTCTAAACCCAACTGACGCGCAAACTCCTCAATTCTGTTAGGATTCATGCCCGGTATTCCTACCGCCTCCCCCGCCAGGAGCACAACCAACGCGACGTAAGCACCGCTTCCTACTGTAAAGTTGAACTCGACCGCTTTCTTCTCCGCGTTCGCGAGAACCTTGTTGTTGTTGTCGTTGATTTTCTCCACAGCGAATTTAATCTCTTCCTTCGTCATTGTCTTCGTCTTCTTCATTGTCTTCTCCTTCTTCTCCAATTCCTTCGCCGGAGAGTACGTACCCGCGTCTTCGTCTCGTACGAAGTTAGAGCTGTCGCTCTTCACCGCGGCCCAAATCGTAGAATGATCCATTTTCGTCTTCTTCCCGGTCTTCGTTTTCCCTTCTAAACCCAACTGACGCGCAAACTCCACAATTGTGGTAGGAGTCATGCCCGGTATTCCTACCGCCTCCCCCGCCAGGAGCACAACCAACGCGACGTAAGCACCGCTTCCTACTGTAAAGTTGAACTCGACCGCTTTCTTCTCCGCGTTCGCGAGAACCTTGTTGTTGTTGTCGTTGATTTTCTCCACAGCGAATTTAATCTCTTCCTTCATTGTCTTCGTCTTCTTCTTCAATTCCTTCGCCAGAAGGAATTTAAAGTTGCCTCTCTCCATTGCGTTCGCATTCGCAGAACGAGCCAAAGTTCTCTTTCTTTTTTTGTTGTCCTCACCGTTAGATGCCGCGAAGCGTTGCTTCTTCTTTGCGCGTTTATTCTCGCTTCCAGAGTCTTCCTCTTCATCATCACCATCCTCTTCTCCCTCGCTTTCAGAGTCTTCCTCTTCCTCTTCGTCCTCGTCCTCGTCATCTTCGTCTTCCTCGTCGTTGTCGCTGGCTAAAGTCGTATTCGAAAGTGCCGCTCCACCAAAGCCTTCTTCATCATTAGCGTAGCTAACGTTGGCTTTGTTTCTTCCACTCCTTAGAGCGGCAACGCCTGTTTGAACAAAATCAAACACGAAGAGAAAGAAAAAAGTTCGAACTGGCGATGGAAGAAGCGCTCGTGGTGTCTGCCGAGCAAACGAGCAGGCGAGCAAACGAGCAGAAGCGGTGGAAATCGGCCACTCAGACGACGAGCGAGAGAAAAAGAGAGAGAAAAGAAAGAGAGAATTTTCGAAATTCCGTCTGCGAAACGCGACGCGAACCGATAAACGCACGGAAAATATGCCGATTCAAGTCCAGTGGAGAAGAAAGCACGAAGAAAGCGAGAGAATGACAAGAAGAGCGCACCTGGAGGAGCCATCATCGACGTATACGTTTTCTTTTCTAACGCGAAAAGTAATTCTTTTGTGACGAATTTTGATTTTTTTTTGTTACTTCTGTCGTTTTTTCTGATCTCTTCTCTCATCAAAGCTTTCTTTTTTTTCGATCGAATAAGGGAAATTGCGGCTTAATTTACGTTCGACGCTTTGTCTACTCCGCGCGAAAAGAACACACAAAGGCGAGACGACGAGAATACGAAGCTTAAGTGATAAAAGAATACCATGGACGAAGATGAAGAGTACGAGGGAGGCGGAGAAGAAGCAGAACCGGAGATGATCAACAACAACAACGAAGAAGGGAACGAGGAGGACGAAGGGATGGATGTGGACGGGGACAACATCATCGCCTCCGGGGATCGATCATCATCGTTGGGTGCGCGAGAAGGAGGAGGGAAAAGAGGGAAAGCGGTCCCGAAAGACCAACGAACGACGACACCGTACATGACGAAATACGAACGCGCGAGAATTTTAGGCACGAGGGCGCTGCAAATAAGCATGAACGCGCCGGTTTTAGTGCAATTGGAAGGCGAGACGGACCCTCTGGACATTGCGAATAAGGAATTGAGGGAGAAACGAGTGCCGTTTACGGTGAGAAGGTTCATGCCGGACGGGAGTTGGGAAGATTGGGGAGTGGACGAGTTAATCGTGGAAGATCCAGATAGGAGAAGAGGGTTGTGATAACGTACGTAGCTTTTGTTGTATTAAAAATGATTAGTAGAGAGAGAGAGAGAGAGAGTTAAGTTCCTCGTATTATTGTGTTATTATTGTTAAACTTTGCCGCTCAAGAAGTCTCGAACGCGCCGGTCGATCGCCAGAGCGACTGCTTTTCTATTCGTAGAATACGGAACAAAAGTGGCCACGTACGTGTCCACATCAATCGCGAACTGGTTTATGCCTTCCTCGGACATTTCTTTCTTTTGCTTTTCGAGGAGGTAGCGAACGATATCGTCCGAGAAACAGCGCTTGGAAACTGACGTGCAGATTTTTCGCCAAACGCGTTGGAACGCTCGAGAATCGAGAGATCTGTGGAGAAGCGCGAGCCACGCGCGAAGAGCGGGAAGACCGACTAAAAGGAGATGACTCGCTTTGGTCGGAAACTGAGAAGATGGAGACGCAGGAGGCGAAGTGTTTTCTCGATCATCGTCGTCGTTTTTAACGCCGACGCCGCATTTCGTAAAGCGCAAGGCGGAAGCGTAGGATCTGTACCCATCCAAAGCGTCGCACGATTTACCCACCGCGACGTTCGCTAAGCGATCAATCCATACCTCTCGCAAGTCTTTGAACATCTTGCATTCGTCGTCAAAAACGCCTTCGATGTTATCGTCTTCGTTGTCATCCTCGTCGTCGTCGTCTCTTTTGTACCCTCTTACCAGGTCGACTAAAAACGGCAACTCGGAAAGTTCGCTCAAAGTTTCCTCAATCTTCAACGACGCCGCGATGCACGCTCCAATTCGAATCACCGCGCGCGTGACAACGTCCATGTTTTCAGAAAACAAATCGTGTTCGACTTCGTTCGCCTTGTCATCGACGGCGTCGCGAAACTTCTCGACCAGAAGCGCCGGCACTCTCGCGAGAAACTCAACTTTGTGTTCGTCGTCTGAAAGCTTTTCGCTTCTCGCGACTAAATTTGCGAGCAGAGTAGCGAGAACGGTCGAGACTTTAGGCGCGGTTACGCCGGGTAAAGTTCCGTCATCTTCAACATCCAAATTAAACGTGTCCCTTTCGATGTCGTCTGGAGACCCTTCTGCGTATCCGCTCGCTTCGCACTCCCATCCCGCATCTTTGGAATCCAACAGCGGTTTAATCTCGTTCCAACTCGCCTCTAATTCCGACAACAACCAGGACACCTTCCAATCTTCGCTTCCGTCCGCCAACACGTCTAAGCATTTCGGTGCGTTCGAAAACCGTCCGAAATCTTTCTCACACTTTTCGTCAAACGCGATGGCGCAATCTGCCAAGTGCAGCCACCATTTTTTCGCGTCCGATTCACACTTGGCGCAGTACACGTCTTCCAACAGCGCGCGAGCTGAATCGCTGAGCGCGGATGCGATCGTAGAAGCAAATGCGCTGGCACGTTTCTGGAACAGTTCCTCTAAGAAAGAAGTCGTGTCATTACTACCAGCGTCATCGTTGTCCTTCTCGTCTTTGTTGCACTGAATCAACGCCGAGGCGACGAACGATGGCACAAACTCAATCTGTTTCGCGCAACAATTCAACATCAACTCCGGCGCTCTCGAATGTTGCGCGCTCGCAAAGGCTTTCACGAATCGTTTTTGAACGGCTAAGGCAAAAGTTTCGGCCACGAAATCGTACTGACCGACTCTAATATCTATACTATCTTTTCTATTATCGCCGCTGATAAAAATATCGCTTTCTAACGCGGTTTGCAACACAAACAACAGCTCGCAACATCGACTGATTACTACCCCATTACTCTCACTCTCACCAACGTTCCACTCGTACTCGCTCAACTGCGAAGGCGTCAACGGAGGTGGCCAATTCGTTCGTTTCAGCGAGCGTCTCAGAATGATCGTCAACGCGCGTCGACACTCTTCCGCGACCGCGAGCGTTCGTTTCCTAGCATGCGACGAAACTCTCGACGACATCGACGCAAACGCGCGAATAGTAGTATCGTCGCCATCACGATTCCTCGCCATCGACGACGCTTGGTTGATCAAAGCGACGCTTTTTGCCAACTCGTCCAGCAAGAGCGGATAGGACTTTTCTTCTTCTTCTCCTCCTCCTGCTTCTTCTTCTTCTTCGCTCGCGAGGACAAACACGCCTTTCCGCTTCTCCTTCATCTTCCGCACGATATCCAGCGACGCGCACGTCAAGTGTTCTCGTTTTGCCAGATGGTGTAAAAGAACGCTCGCCATTCTCGACGCGCGTATACTTCTCGCTTTACTCGTACTCGTAGTTGTTTGCGTGGTAGTAAAACCGTCGATGTTGTTGTTGTTCATGTTGTCCTCCTCCTCCTCCTCCTCCTCCTCCTCGTCTGAGGCGACACCAGCATCCTCGTCCTCGTCTGAAGACTTCAACAAAAGCTTCCTCCTCGCGTTTGCCGACGTCGACGCGACCGCGGAATGTCTCGATAACCGCTCCAAAATTTGCACGCGTTCGATCGTTATCGCCTGATATATATATATAGAGAGAGAGAGAGGGAAGAGGAGCGTCAGCGTTCAGAAGAGAGCGCGAGCGAGAGAAAGAGAAAGAGCGTTTTCCAATTCGAAAGAGAGAGAGAAAGTTGCGAGTCGTCTTACCTCGACGTCGCGCTCGAGAGACTCGATCGTCGTCGTCCTCGTCCTCGTCTCTGTCAAAGTTTCTTCTTCTTCTTCTTCCATTATTATTTCGTCGTCGATGATGACGCTAAAAGTGCGTGAATAGAAGCCCTCGTTGATGTTTTGTCAGCTTCCACTGCACATCGTGCTCTCTCTGATGAGACGAATACAATAACAGAAGAGGGGGGTGAAAGAGAGAGAGAGAAAAAGTGAGAGAACGAGAGAGAGAGAGAGAAAGAAAGAGAGAGAAATCGTTTTGACTGAAAACTTTCGAGCTGCAGACGTGTCTCTTTTTCACAAAGAAGCGTTGTCCTCTTTTCTCTCTTTTTGCACCAACAAAAACCTCTTTTTCCATTATATCCATTACAGATTTGCGCGTTTAAATTAAAGCGGAGAGAAAGAGAGAAAGAGAGACGATCGTCGGAGCAGTCAGAGCACGTTTTGAACGACGCACAAAACACGATCTGCGCTTTGCTTTACACACACACACACACACAGAATACGCGAAGGATTCATCTTGAAAACATGATGTTTGCGAGTGAAAATGCCCTCCTCAAGAGGGGCTTCGTCGTGGCGGCACAAAACACATCATCTTCGTCGTCGAGACGAACGAACGCGGTGCACGTCAAGCGGCATCCGCGAAGAAGACAACACCGCAAAAACGAGAGGTCATCAAAAACGCTCGTTGTCACGAACATGGCGAAACCACCGTCAAACTCGGCGGTATCAAACATTCGCGTGGAAAAATCCGAGGTGAAACCCGGGTGCGTGGTGGAGTTATCCGTGGCGGTCCCGATGGATGTTTTGGCCATAAGCTACGAAAACGCGATCGACGAAGCCGTCGCGCAAGCGGAAATTCCAGGGTTTGAAGCGCCGAAGAAAAAAGACGGGTCGAGAAAGAAAAGTGATACGAAGAGACCACCGATGAATATGCTTTTGAAAGCGGTCGGGAAGGATACGTTTTTGCAACTGTGCATCGAGGATACGTTGCAGAACACGTTGCCGCAAGCGATGCAATTCGTCGCCAAGGAAGCGATCCAGGATTCGGAAACGATCGCGACGACGCCGAGACAGTTAGCGGAAGCGTTTGGTGGGCCAGAGTGTACGCCGTCGAAAGAGCTGGAATACGTGATTAAGATTTGTGTGCAACCGACGGTGCAGTGGACGAAAAATATCGACAGTTTGGAGGCGACGTACGTCAGCCCGGGGAACGACGAAACCGATAAGAGAGACGCGGAGACGTTGTTTGAGAACCGATTGAGAGATTTGGCGACGATGCGAGTGATCGCGGATAGAGGATTAGAGGAAGGCGATGTTGCCGTGATTGATATTAATGCGATGGATACGAGCGGGAACTCGTTGCCGGGGATTGAAACGAAAGATTTTCGATTGGATACGGCGACGACGGATTTGAAATTACCCGGGTTGATGGAACAAATCGTCGGGATTAAAACGGGAGAGGAGAAAGATTTCAACTTATCTTTTCCGGAAGATTGGTCGGTCAAATCCGTCGCCGGTAAAACGGCAATGTTCACCGTCAAAGTGAACGAGTTGTTTTCGCGAGAGATGCCGACGTTGTCGGACGACATCGCCGAGGACATTTTTACCGGGTCAAAAACCGTCGACGAGGCGAAAGCGCAAATCCTGGAGGCGCAGAAAATGTCTCGAGAAGTCGAAGAGAAGATTGTGAAAGACGAAGCCGTGTTAGACGCGTTAGCGGCGGCGTGCTCGTGTGAAATTCCGGAATCTGTGTTGAGAGAACAATCCGAAAACATGTTTGGCGAACACTTGACCCAAATGCAAATGGAAGGTAAAATGTCCATGAAAGCGATTCAAGCGTTAGCCTCGGAGAAAAACATGAACAAGTTCGTCACGGAAAGAGCCGAGGAGATTAAACTCATTTGTAGAAGAACCATCGCGTGCGAAGCGTTGTTCACTGAAAAAAATATGGTCATCACGCAAGGCGAACTTTCCGACGAATTGAAAAACCAGGTGAAAGATCTCGAGGCGCAAGGCATCGAATACGACGAAGAGAGAATGATTCAAAACGCGCGAGCGGCGTTGGAGGCGGCAAAGACTATTCAATGGTTGAGAGATAACGTGAAATTGACCGAATTGCCACCTTTAGAAAGATCCTCCGCGTAGTAGAGAAGAAGAAGAAGAAGAAGACGGAACTTTTTACTCGCGCGCACGGGTTTACGTGTCGGCGGCCGAGCGTTTTAATCAGAGATATTATTTAATAACAACACTTCCAATCCTCACTCCATCTCCACCATCTCCCACTCGATCGCGTTGTTATTCTTAGTATTCTTACTCTTACTCTCCGCGGCGGAAACGACCACCTTCGCTGGAACTGACCCGTCCCCGTACGCTTCCTCTTCCACCGGCGGCACCATATCTCGACTGTCCATCACTTGCACCAAGACCAAATACCCGACCGCTATGAGGACCGAAATCACCCCGGTCACGATCGCGGTCACTTGTCCTTTCACCAAAGGTTCCGCCGTGATTGGATTGATCGGTGCGTCGATCGGTTGTCCGATGTTTGACGCGTTCATGTCTTGTTTCATCACATCGTCGTCGTCGTCACGCTTCGCTTTCGTCTTTGTTTTCCCCGCTGCTCGTTGTTTTACACGTTTCTCTCGTCCTCGTCCTTTTCGCATCATCGTCGTCGTCGTCGTCTGGAAAACGCGTCGCGACGATCTCGACGACGACGACGACGAGTGCGACGACGATCGTCTGCGTCTCATCAGGGTCGCGCACGCGCTCAAGCTCGTCGTCATCGTTACAGTAATCTCGTCGCTCTTTCTGTCGTCTTTTCCCCAAACGTGCTCCAATTCTCCTCAGAATTTATCGAGAGTACGCGCACTTATAAAGAGTCTCGCTTTTTTGTCATGTCGGACAGAAAAGGCGTGGGAAACTGGCCCGACAGAGGAGATCCTTTTCATCG
>JACLAA010006298.1_pt1 | contig 22084 bp, 18 predicted proteins | sample 8027891 | NCBI WGS metagenome assembly JACLAA01 (sample SAMN15724900, study PRJNA655200) | protist metagenome | isolation source: fluorescence activated cell sorting (FACS) single amplified genomes of... | place: Spain: Blaines Bay Microbial Observatory, Mediterranean Sea | collected 2016-01-19 | reverse complement strand
AGCGAATTCAAACAAGAAGAATACTAACGATGCTACTAAAAATCTAGCTTCAATAATGAAACCGATGAATTGCGCGCCAGTGTGGCCGGTCCCAGGTGCAGTGGAATTATCCACAGCGTTTAGGGTAAAAGTATTTCCGAAAGATAGAGTTGAAAAAGATGTAGACGTAGACGTAGCAAAAGAAAAAAGGGATGAAAGCGAACGAGAAACAGCAGTCGCAGCAACAACAAATACAACAGTAAATCCTATAATACAAGATGCGAAGAAGACGTTCTTGGAAGAAAGCGGGCGCGCATCGCCGGACTTCATCAAGAAAAGGATGGACGACAGTGTCGATACAGAAGATGAGGACGAACCGATGGAATCTTTATTGGTCGACCCGCGGTTGGATGAGATTTTCAATGAAAACAAAAAAAGCGATGGGTCGCTCGGGTGCGTCTTATTCACGCTCTCGACGCTTTTACCGCCAAAAAATGACCGCGAAACCGCTGAGAAGAAGGCAAACGAAGACAACAATACTAGCAATAGCACGCCAGCAGCGCCGCCAGTAGCAGAACCAGCTGCAGAAACAACAACACACGACTCGACCAAAAGCACGTTGGGCGGTCGCCGAGACTCGGGCGAACTCATCGTGCTGGACTCCAAAGTCTGTTACTTCGACGTTGGGTACCGAGGTGTGGTTTCCACTCTCGCCGCACCTAAGTTCACAGACTGTTTCGAAAACCAAGGCGTCGTCTTGGACTCCATGACGTGCAAAACCTATTGCAAAGAGATGAAATTGAATTCGAAAGCTATTCAGGCGTACACAAAGGGCGGATTTTTATCTGTTTTGAAACTGAAAAAGATGTTGGATACAAGTTCCTCGCCGCACGTGTCGCCATCGGGAACACCGAAACGATTGTCTTTGGACATTTTTAATCGCAAATAAAATGTTTCTTCTGAGTTTTGATTTTGGTATGCGACAGTTGTTGTAAAGAAAACACACACACTTTTCAACAGCCATCTGCTCACTTTCTTCGATGTTTTAACTCTCTCGTACAATTTTACAAACCTCAAAACTGTTCAACTTTTGTTCGCTTTTGTTAAGACGATGACTTCACGATGCGCTCGCAAAAATTGGAACGAGACTTAAAGTCCTCATCTTTCATGACGCCGAAGTAGTTGATGAACGTTTGTACACTTCCGTTATTGTTGTTGATGTTGTTGATCTTCAATGGTCGTGCTCTAGGTGCTGTTCCGTCTTTATCGTTGATTTCTGGTTTGCCGTAATAGTCGAACACATCTTTCATTTTTCTTTTTAAAGAGCCTTTCATGTGGACTACGGCCGTCTTACTAGTGGCTCGACATCCAATGTTTTTGCGGCTATCGTCAAATGGTTTGACCGGGAACGTATGCGGCGGGTTGCCGTTGTATAAAAAACACGGCAAGAAACGCAGTGACACGTGGCGACAGCGATATCCCTTTTCCTTGTTTTTCAGATTTTCAACGACATATCGGATAGGGGCAGAGGCATCCACATGTTTGCCTCTATCGTTGAATTTGCGGTCTTTAAACCGCTTAAATCGTCTGGCGATCCAGTTGGCGAGTTCTTGCTCCCAAAAAAAAGGACTCGAATCCGCTCGCTTTACAGGTTTTTCTGTATAAAAGAAAAACTCCAAAGCATGCAAAAAATAGGCGGAAAGCAAAGCCGCTTCTGCGATACGCTCTGCGTTGACGAAACGCACACCAAAATTGATAGGCCATTTCTTATTTGCACCGCTCGATCCGTCTCTGTACGTCCACGCCGCGCCGAATGTGTGCGGCACTTTCGTCTCTTCGTCGCGGAAGACGTTCTTTATCGATTTCGCGAAAATAATATCCGTCGAGTCCATGAAGACGATGTTGTCGCGCGTATGTTGCGCTTTGTGTTCGATTTCGTCGAATATGAATTGTTTCTCTGCCATGGCTCTAAAATATGACGTCCATTCTTTCGTATATTGGGCAAAGTCGTGCCGAAGCACTTCTAGAACATCGGCGGGAAAATTTTTCATTAAAGGCGTGAAATCCGTAAACATGTCAGTTAAAATGACCAATCGACACTTGTCGTGTTTGTTGATGGCGCTCATCAAAACCATCGTTATTCCCTCTACCTGCGCTTGCGACAGTTCGTGGTCTTCGTTATTGGCGATGTGGAAAATCGCGAACGTTATCTTAGCATTTTTCCTTTTGCTTTTCTTTGACGATTCTGGTGTTGTCGTGACGTCGTTGCTATCACTCCCGCTATCACTATCACCCTCTTCTTCTATTTCCTCGTTACTACTATTACTACCAATACTAACACCCTCGCTACTCCCTAAATAATACACAGCTTCGTTCTTCCCGTATACGCATTTACACGGCCGAGTAGGTCCTCTACCCGTCTCCTCTAAAGCCTCCGCGATATGTTTCGGTATGTACACCGGAGGTACTTTAAACGGCGGCTTCGGCGCCATCTCCGGGTCGTACTTCCCTGGAACATTTTCCCGTTCGTCCGGTCGTTTTTCACTACTTGTTGCACGACGCGTTGCACTTCGTTCTTGCCCTTGTTCTTCGTCTTCTTGTTCGTTCTCAAAGTCTGGTGCTGCTCTACTTCTCTTTTCTGTCGTCGACGCAATGGTAAGCATTTCGTTTTCCTCTTTTCTCGAATAGACTTCTTCTTCTTCTTCTTCTTCTTCTTCTTCTTCTTCGCGCGTTACCGAGGATGGTATTGTAGATGTATCATCATCATCATCATCATCACCGACGACGACGACGAAAGCATTCCCTCGAGAGCGCGCCACGACAGAAAATACAAAGAGAACGATGAAAAGAGGCACGAAGACGATGATGCACGCTTTCCTTCGTCCCGTCAAAGTCGTCGTCATCGTCGTCCAAAAAGTGTTCCTCCTCCTCCGAGTACTTCCAGAACACAAAAAAGCGCTTCCACAACAAAAGGGTCCCAAAAATCCACAACTTCCTACTAGACTTCTTTGTTCTCACCTCCGCGTTGTGAAATCAAAGACGAAGAGCTCTCGATTTTGTCGACTTTGAGATATTTCTTTTGAGGAGGAGGAGGAGTAATCCTCCTCAAGGCCTTTTGGCCGGTAGCACACGGTCGTACAACAAAATCAATCACTTGTGTCATGTGTGTGTGTGTGTGTGTGTGTGTTTTAATTTCATTTTAGATTTATTTTTATCATTTTTACGAACAAAAAATGAACACAACAACGAAAAAAGAACTGAAAAAATATCTCCACAAAACACAAATATTTCACACAAAAGATTCCAATGGAAAAAATTCTCCAATTAATATGGCCATACCGTTGGTGTTGTTGCCTTTGAAGAAAAACAAAGAAGAAGAAGAAGAAGAAGAAGAAGAAGAACAGACGACGAAAGAAAGATGACGCAACAAAAAAAGGTATTGGTCGCCGTCGTGGGTGCTTCCGGGGGCGTGGGATCGGCCACCGTGAAAGCAGCGCTCGCCGCTGGACACCAGGTGCGCGTCCTCGCCCGGTCGCGGACGAAGCTCTGCGCCGTCCTCGGGGACGATGTCGTGGCGCAGTTGGACGCGGTCGTCCTCGGGGACGCGCTGAACCCGGACACTCTGGATGAATTGATGAATGCAAAAGGGGTCAGTCCGGAGGTGGTGCTCAGTTGCCTTGGGACCCACAACACTCGCGCGAAGCCTTGCGTGTGTGATGGCACGCAAAGTCTCATCAAAGCGATTCAAACAACCGCGCAACGGGACCCGGCGAAGGCGAAGGCTCGCTTGGTGATCCTCTCTTCCATCGGCGTCGGTGACTCTCACACTCAGGGGGTGTCGATGGCGTGGGTCTTCATACGATGCATAGTCCCGTTGTTTCTGCGCGCCCTTTTTGCGGACCTCGGCCGCGCGGAGGAGGCGTGCTGGCGCGAAATGCAGACGGCGAATGGCGTGCGATGTGTCGCGGTGCGTCCTCCGGCTTTCAACGACAAGCTCGCCCCCGGGGGCGCCGCCGTCAAGTTGGTACCGTCGTCGGAACTCAAGCCCGCGAAGAAGGCAGCGCTCGCGAGAGAAGACGTCGCCGTCGCCATGGCGCGTCTCATCGATCCCGCCGTCTTTGCCGCGTGGGCTGGGAAAGGCGTCACCGTCGTCGTGCCGTGAAGCGCGGGCTTCTTCTCCTCCTCAAAAGGTGAATAAAAATGCTGCTACTAGACTGTATGTAATTATGCGTGTATTATTACGCGTACCCGGGGACTCCCTGGGTACCAACGCTCTCCGTGGTACCGTTATGTCGTACTCTCGCGCGACGTAGCGAGAAAAAATCTATATATTCTTTTCGTATTTGGAGTCCTCTCGTATTCGTCTCGCCACAACAAAAGGTTGTTTTAAAGCCTAATAAGATTTCCTCGTCGAAAGGAAAAACATCATCCCCCTGATTCGATGGGCGAATGCGTCGTTCTTTGCTTCGAAATAAGAGACACAAACAATATACATTATTATTATTATTATTATTATTGACTCAAAAACTATAATACGCAACTCGTACTCATTTCGACACACGAGTAGTACTCGTAGTAGTATTAATAATATGTAGCTCAAAAAGTGAGGTCTTTTCCACACTCCTCCTCCTCCTCCTCTTTACTCTCAGCACTTTGCGATGACGTCAACGACATCACCACCACCACCGTCGGGCGGCGTCGTGGCGTTCGAGACTTTCGCGACGACGACGACGACGACGAGGAGCAAAACAAAAGCCTCGTCGTCGAGTGCCGCCCCACAGCGCGGCGGCGCGACGATCGGTTGGCGTCGTCGTCGTCGTCTTCCTCCTCGCAGACCGCTGGTGTCGTCAGAACGCTCTCGCGTCGAGACAAAAATGTTTGGGTTGTTGGACGATTGCGGGGGTGCGGTGATGATGATGGTAACGAACTCCGGTGAAGAAGAAGAAGAAGACAAAAGGTCCTTTCGTCTTCGTCGGAATTGTGTTCGCCGGCGGCGAACACAGAGAAGAAGAAGAAGACAAACATCGTCGACGGTTCTTACGAGAGCGATGCACGCAGATGACGACGACCAACCGTATTTTGATCCTCCAACCGCGTTTCCTCCAGAGAATGATGCAACCTCATCGGAAGGGTCGATAACATCGACACTTCTCGAAAAAACGTTCGTAGGCGTACCGATGACTCGAGTGACCATGGTGTTATCGAACGCACTACCGGTTATGGGTGGAATGGTCTCTCAAAACGTCTTAAACTTGGTGGACGGGGCGATGATTTCTAGGTTAGGCACCGTCGCGGTCGCCGCGGTCGGATTAGGATCGACGGCGAATTTTCAGTGTCAAGCGTTACTCCAAGGCGTTTCGAGTGCAGTGCAAGCCATCGCGGCAAGAAATTACGGGAAGTCAACGACAGATGTGGCGTTCGCGGAGAAGAAGGAAATCGCGAGACCGCTGAACGCAGCGATTGTTGTCGTTTTGTTTTTTGGGTTTCCTTTGGCGTGGTGGTGTTATCAGAACTGCGCGTGGTTCGTACCAACGTATTACGCGAGTCGAGATGCGGCCGTGGCGACGGCGACCGTGCCGTATTTGCGAGCGCGATTGTTAGCGGTGCCTGCGGTTGGTATTAACTTTGCATTCAGAGGATTTTGGAACGCCATTCAACAACCACAAGTATACATGAACACATTAGTTATGATGCACTTAACGAACATTGCGGTATCTTTTATGCTCATTTGGGGTGTGCCTGCACTCGGAATACCAAAATTTGGCGTCGCTGGTGCAGGTTTAGGCACAGCATTTAGCGTCTGGGTTGGAACAGCGATGTACATTTATCAAGGTTTTAAAAGAGCGCGAAAGTATGGGTTTGGGTTTTCCTTGCGAAGGAGGAAAGGTGGCGCCGAATTGGACGAGGAGTTTAGTTCGTTCCCGACCAGAAAGGAGATTACCCTGTTGATTAAACAAGCACTGCCGACCGGAATTACGAACGTTTTGTATGCCTCGGCAATGGTGTGTATGTACGCCATCGTTGGCGCTATAAACACCGCGTCCGTGGCGGCGGTGAACGTATTGATTAACCTGATGTTGGTATTAGTTTTGCCGTGTATGGGTATGGGGTTAGCCGCTGGTGCATTATCTGGACGCGCCTTAGGTGCGGGCGACGTGGAAGATGCCAAGCAATGGCCATGGGACGTTTCTAAAATTACCGCCGTGGGCATGTCAGTCTTTGGGTTACTCATCGCTTTGTTCCCGCAACCGATTTTGTCCATCTTCTTAACCGACCCAGGAGCTATTCGAGTCGCGACGATGCCGTTACGATTGACTGGTTTAACTGCTTGCGGTGATGCGATATCATTGACCATGCAAAACGCGTTGTTAGGTGTTGGTGACGTGAAAACAGTCGCTTTAGTTTCCGTTCTCGCCCAATGGGCTGTATTTTTACCTGTCGCCTGGTTTTCCGTGCACAAGCTGAACCAAGGCTTGTTATGCGTCTGGGCGATTTACATCTTGTATAGAGTTGGCGTTGGGATGGTGTACGCGTGGTTATGGAAGCGAGGGAAATGGTTGGAAGCTTTGAACGTTTAGATTACGTAGTAAAAGCTTGCTTTATATACGAGCGCGTGTTGTATAATTCAATCGTCTACGATATATTGTCGTGTTGTTACATTCACCTAACTGGCCTTCTCCTCATGATCTCCTCCACCCATCTCTTCGCGCGTTCGGTTTTAAAACTACCATCGCAACTTGCATAAAACTCCGTCAAATCTACGTCTCTGTGCTCGTTTTCGTACTCGCTTGCTTGCAACAACATTTCCAACTTATCCAGCTCTTTTACCACCCTCGCCTCTCTCGAGCTTCCGTTTTCGTACTCCAACCACAACCGCTCTATTGTTTCTCCCCCCATATCGCTACCTAACGTTTCTTTCAACGTCCGCATCGCTTCCACCTCTAACCGGTTCTTTTCTTCTTTAGACACGCCGCAGTGAGGTGTTATGTCCCCAACGATGCACTCGGAGATGTCGTGGACTAACGCGAGAGTCACTAACTTTTGCACGTCTAAACCATCATCATCATCATCATCATCATCGGTCTTCTCTTCTTGCGTGCCAAACACGAACGCCATCAGTGCGATCCGAAACGAGTGCTCCGCCACGGATTCCACGGACCTTATTCCCGGGTATTTCGTCCATCCCGTTCTGAGCGTTCGTTTGAGTTTCCCGCACGCCGACAGGAAATCGATGGTGCTTTTCGTCGTCCTCTTCGTCGTCGTCGTCGTCGTCGTCCCTTCTTCTTCTTCTTCTTCTTCTTTTGGTGGTGGTGGTGGTGGTGCGCTCATCGCTCGACTCTTCTTCTTCTTCTTCTTCTCCTCTCTTCTTCTTCTTCTTCTTCTTCGCGTTGGTGCGCGCGTTCCTCCTCCCGAGAACACCCCTTTTGCGACGACGCGCATATGTGTGAAGTATTAAAAAATGCACTTTTTGCACTCGAGAGATTTCGTTATAAAATAATACGTGGGAGTATGTATGCGCCTTCGTTGGTGGTGATGACGACCTGACGACGACGAGGAGGAGGAGGAAAATGGGCCCTCCCGGGGAGACGACGACTCTTCGCGGCACGACAACAAAGGAGGAGGAGGAGAAGGCTTTGGAAGACGAAGACTTTGCATCGTCGTCGTTCTTTGGTGGTCAATCCAAAGGCGCTTTTTTGAGAGATGGGAACGAATACGAACCGCCGTTTGGATTGCGGTCGGTCGAATCGATTTCTGTTCGACGACTGAACGTGTTGGATTCGTTTTATCGCGAGGAGGAGGAGGACGACGATGATGTCGTCGACGACGACGACGATGGCGAGAGGAGAGAGGAGAGCGCAAACAGGACAACGGCAAAGGCAAAAAGAAGTGCTCGCGGAAGGGGATTCAAAAACATCGCGTCGCAATTGAATTCTATCGAAGTGTATTTTACGTTGAAACGAATCGTGAAAGATTCGTCGGTGTTTCTCGGGGGCGAGAAGTCTTCTCAGAATTCGATTCGAACGTGCGACGACCAATTGAAAGTGTTCACCTCGAAAGCAATTTCGTTCGCGAAAGATAACAAATCAGTGTGCGATCCAGATTGGGATATATTTGAGAAGGAACAGAGACAGTTCAGAGAGATGTTGGAAAGAGATGATGGAGACGGTGAAAATGTGAACAACGAAGAAGATGCGCTCGTGCCGGGTTTGTTTGAGTTCGCGGTGTACGGAAGAAGAATAAAGGAAGAGGACACGAGCAGTAGTTGCTCGTCTTCCGACGACGAGTACGACGAAGAAGGGGAAAAGAAGCAATGCAAAACGTTTGAAGATACGAAGGAAAAGCTCTTGCACAAAGCGCTCATCTCCTTTCAACACGTGAAAAGAGCAACCGCGCAGTTGGAACGACTCTCGCAAAGTTCTCGAGTACCAGTGGTTGTTTTGAGAGTAAAATCGAGCAGGCGAAACGGGACGACGACCTATTATGTGAGGGATATTCGGGACTTGAAAGAGTACGAAAATTTAGACGTGAGAGAGAAGTTGTTAAGTGAGGAGGAGAGTTTGCACGAGATGTACAATAACAGTCATCATAACAGCAACGCCGCCATGGGAGGTGATAATGACACAAGCAAAGATGAAGATGGTATTGATTCTGAAACTGACGGAGGTATTGTCATCACGGATGACATTCTCACCGCGAATAAGAAGAAAGGCAGAACGAAAAGTTTAGATGAAAGTGAATTAATGGGATTATCGACGCAGACACCAAAGACGACGGTCGCATCTGCGTCACCTTTTTCGTCACCGTTTCGACGTGGAGCTGTTTGGGATGGAGCGAACGAACGTGCTTCGTCCCCATCGAAAACAAAAAGTGCGAGTAACAACAAAGACATTCTCGACCAATCCGTGCAAAAGCTAAACACGGAAAATGCCTTAGAAAGCATTTCGAAAGCCATGCTTGCGAGTGCCCGCCGAGAGAAGCTGCAACAAAGAAGGCACGTATTGCAATTAAAAATGGAAGAAGAACTTCGCAGCGTTCGTCGCGTTTCTCAAAAGACGCAATTCTTATTCGAGATTGAAAATAAACGGGCTTTATCGGAGAGGAAAGCGGAAGAGTTGAAGCGCGCTTTGGAAAACGGGCGAAAGCAAAGTACTTGGTTGGAAAAGTTAGTTAGCGTGAAAACGGAATCGATTCGAACGAAACGAGAAGCGTTGGTGAGAAAACGACGCGACTTGGATGAATTGAAGATGCACTTGGAAGGTCCGGAAATTGACGGCACGTTAAGACGAACCATTTCGGCGTTGCAAAACAGAAGATGGCAGTTGGTCAGAGATTTAGCCGAGGCGTTTCCGACGAAGAAAGTTGGGCAACAGTCGACAACTATCACCAGACCGTGGGCGATTTGTGGATTGAAATTGGATTTGGCCGATCGGTTGTTAGGTCCGAGTGATTCGATTAGGAAACAGCACCAAAAGCAAGACCAACAGCAGCGGCAAATGCACCCGCAAAACGAAAAAGGCATGGCGGAGAACGAAAAATCACGCGTTTCTAAAAATGCGGATGGTACTGGTAGTGGCTTGGAGGATATGAGCACCAGGAATAACGCGAATGATACCGATAAATCTGCCGGCAATCAACTCTTTCAAACATTAGCGACGTTATTCGGGTACGAGGACGACGAAGACGAGGAGTTTCTCAACGCCTCCGAAGCTGAATCGAGAGATGGTCGCTCACAAGGAGGCAAGAAGAATACGAACGCGACGGACTACGCGCAGTTTCATTCGTCCGCGGCTAGAGATGACGCAGAAGTTGCTGCCGCGGCGCTAGGCACGGTCTGTTTACTCGTCGCTCGTCTTTCATCCATCTTCGACATCCCGTCTCGGTACCCGTTGGCGTTCGGTTCATCTAGGTCGTTCGTTGGCGATTTAAAGGAAATCAAACGCGACCACGATCATAGTAGAAATTCGAGCGAAATGGGCGCTTCACAAAATGGTGGCGACGACAACAGTCCAAACGTTCTTGGCTCGCCGCAGAGGAGAAAATCTTCTTCAATCACGTTGACGAAATGGCGAAGAGTTGAGTTTCCTTTGTTTCTGGACGATCATGCCAAAGCAACTGGTGACGCGCGGAGATTTGCGTATGGAGTTTTTCTGTTGAACAAGAACGTGCAACAGATTTTAGATGCGTACGGCTTAGAATCGAGAGGTCCTCGGAAGACTTTAGAAAATGTGGCCAGACTCTTTCAATACGCCGCAAAAATTAGTAGAGAGAATAGCAGCGCTACTTAGAACAAAATGTCAACAAACATACACACATACACAGTGCATGCGAAAAAAAAAAGACTACGATTTGTATCACTAACATCACCAAACTAAACTAAACTAAACTATCCTTCGACTCTTTCCGTTTACGTCAATCGCCATGGGCACACCGTTCACGCCTTCGCAGACAAAAGCTTCTCGTTGCCGTCCACCATAGGCGTAGCTCATGCCGGAATCGATGAGGACCAACTTCCCGTCGCAAATAGAATTCATACCTTGCCATTGAGCCGTGTGCCCAATAACCATGCGTTTCACGCCGAGTAAATCTACAATTTTTTTAATCTTTTCGCACCCGCCGTTCGTTTCAGACGCATCTGGCGGTTCTCGAGTCCAAAACACGCCGTTGCCTCCGTTTATCCAACTCGGCAATTGCCTTCGTTCTTGCCAACTGTTCCCGGACATTTGCACCCCTTTGGAGCTATTTCGGTAGTGCTCGTTTATCACCTTAACCAGAGTCGATTTTCTTTTGTCATCGTTCTCGTAATCCTCGCTACGAATCTTCATCTCTCTCAAATGTTCTGGCAACACTCCGGCGTGCGCAAACGCCGACTTACAATTCCCTTCTCCAGCTGTGGTAATCACGCTCCCAAACTCTCTAATTTCTTTCCCAAACGGTTCTTCTGGCCCAAACATTTTCTTCCATTTCAATAAACCAACTTTTTGCAACGCTTTCGTCCCAATCGTAGAATCCGGATGAATCTTTTCCTGCTCCCCGTACTTTTCCATGTGCGTTTCGCCGAGCGCCAGTAATTCCTCCTTCGCGATGAACCGATAATCCGCCTGTATCGCCATCAACTCGTGATTCCCAACTAACAGTCGCACTTGCCTTTCGTCTATATCATCTTCATCTCTATCGTCACCATTCGCTAAAGTTTGTTCCCTGATATCTCTGATAAACTTAAAACTCCCGATCGAATCTTTGCCTCGATCGACGACGTCTCCCGTTTGCACCAAAACGACTTTCTCGTTTCTCTCTCTCATCCATTTCACGTCGTCGCCAAAAACTTTATCCGTCGCGCCCGTGGCGAAGAGCAATCGTCGCAACACGTCCTCGTCGCCGTGCACGTCGCCGATGGCGATCACTTTCGCCTCTCGCCGGTGGTCGTTTCTCCTCGTCGGCCTCACCGACAGACACAGAAGAGAGAGAAAAAACGCGAGCACGACTGCAACGGCAACGACGTCTCTTCTGCCCGTCGTCGTCGTTTTTGTCCTCCTTGATCTCCTCGAACGGGTGGTGGTGGTCGTCGTCGTCGCGTTCCTCTTTCTTTCTTCTTCTTCTTTGTCCTCCCGTTCGTCGCCATCCGCGCCGGCGCGCACGCGACGCATGTAAATCGCTTCTTTTTGTGACGTCCTAAATGTGTGTCATTTTTCCCCTTCTTTTCTTCTTTTCCAAATTCCATCAAAATGCCTCACAAAAAACGCGTGCACACACGCACCACTTATATCGTCTCGAAAACGTAAAACGACGCGATGCGAAGAGCTCTGAGTCAAATCGCGATGCGATCGGCACCGGCGTCGTGCCAACCATCCGTGCGTCGTCGTGATTCGCGTAGACTTCTTTTGCCCCGAAAACCGGATCAAAAAACCGGACGCATTTTTCCCCGCCTTTTGTGTTCCTCGTCTCTTTCTCTCTTTCTTTCTTTCTCTTTCTTTCTCTTTCTTTCTCTCTGACGCGCGCGCACGCTTTTATTGCACGTACAGGTATCGAACCGAGGCGTAGAAATCGCGCGATGTGCGGTCAGAGCGTACGGCGCGGGAGGCTTTCTCGACAAAAACCTCGTCAACGATCGCATCGTGTCCGTGGTGAAAATTTTCAGCAAAGTAGACCCGTCCAAAGTGACTGCTTCCTCTCACTTCGGGAAAGATTTAGGCTTGGATTCCTTAGATACGGTTGAAGTGGTTATGGCAATCGAAGAAGAGTTCGCGATTGAGATTCCAGACGCGGAGGCAGATAAGATTTTATCGATCGAAGAGGCGAGCGAGTATATTTCGAGCAATCCCGACGCGAAGTAACGGCTGCGCATCGCATCGCGTGGGGGTCGCGGCGTCCACGCGAAGACTCCATGACGAACGAACAACTTGATTTTTGCGTGTAATCTGATAATATTATATAAAATACAACAATCTCTCTCTGTTAATACTAATGTGAGAGTATTATATATACGCGTCTCTTAATGCTGACATTAATTAATGTACAAGAGGCTTGTCTCTCTCTCTCCGTTTCTCAAAAATAGCTTTTCCGCAATCTTCCTCAATTTTTTTATCTCGACAAGGCAGAGACGTTGTCGTTGTTGAAGTCGTCTCTCAGATCGCTGGGTAGTTTCATAGAAGTGAATAAAATCAACAAGCGTCGTTCGTTCGGCACCGCCCAAACGAAACCCAACTCGGCACCGCCGGTGAGTTGTCCTCCTTTACCGTCCAAAACCAAAAGTTCGCCGTCCGTCCATGAGGCGTCTTCGAAACCTGGCTTTGCCACGCGCCCTTGGCCTTTATATCTCGCCAGAACGCCGAGCTCTTCCGGGTACGTTTGTAAACCATTGACGGTGACTTTCGGGAGTTTGTTCTCTTCGTCAATTTTCGCTCGAAAAGAAGCCGCGCCGGCTGGAACGTTCGCGTCGCCGGTAAGTTTAATGCCGGTGATACAATTTGAGCATTCACCTAACTCGTCGCCGTAACGGCCACGAACTATGCGGACGATCTCAGCACCATGGGGGCCAAACGCGCCCACGTACAGGCGATCGAACGGATCTTTCGAGCTTTGCGTCGCGACGTGATCCGGGATACGTTCGAAACGAACTGTCAAAGCCGCGATGGATCGACGATGCTTCTCTTCTGTTCCCCCCTTGGCATTTTCGGTGTTGATACCGAGAGCATTCGTATCGACGGATAAGCCTTCTGATTTCAAAAGGAAAGAAGATTGTGAAACTCGAGTGCACTCGGCCGGAACTCTGACGCGATCGTACAAACTCGGATCACCATATAAATCTTCGATAGCTTTCATCTGCGAATCGAAGCCACCCTCGGATTCGACGATGCTAGACTCGTCAAAGTTGTCCTCGTCGAAATCATCGTTCTCGTCGAAACCGTCTAATTCACCAGTAGCGTCGAACAATGCTTCGCGCAACGAATCTCCGTCGAAACTTTCCAATTTTGAAAAAGTCTCTCGATTTGTTTGAAGTTTGTGATTGATACCGCTCAATTGTTCAAAGAACTCTTCTTCAAACAAGGAATCCTCGTCTAGGACGTCTGCGTTTTCATCCGCGCGGAGCGCGTTGAGCAAGCCACTGCCGCCCTCATCCAACCTGTCGTAATCTTCCAACATTTTAATCAATTCTTCTCTGCTCGGGGGATCGTCTGAAGTCGTATTGTGATCGTATGCGTCAAAAATTGTGTTGATTACGTCATCGAGCTCTTTCTCTTCCTTTTCCATGAGTTCCGCCTCTTTTGCTATGACTGCATCGCGAATTTCTTGGACCAACTTGAAGCGTTCTTGTCGTCTCTTCTCCGCTTCTTTATCGGTATTCGAAGTGATATCGTCATTCGCCTCCGCGTTGTTTTTTATCTCTTCGCGCAATAAGTTCACGTTCATGAGTAGATTTTCTTTCAATTTCCTTATACGCTCTTGGCGAGAGGCTAGTTTCTTCTCGCGAGCGCTTAGAGCCGCTTTCGTCGAAGCCAACTTATTCTTGTATTCTTGCAAATCGGCGAGCATTTTTTTCTTCTTTTTTGCCTCGCTTTCGACGGTTTCCGGGCCATCATCGTCATCCGTTTCCCTTCTCACGACAATCTTCCCTTCGCTGTCATGGCCTTCTTCACCCGCGTAGTCGTTAAAATCAACCACGGGGATTCTTCTGAACGACTCCACGTAATGAAGTCTCGCCGGTTGCGTCACGAATTTCATATCTTTCGCGTCCTTATCGTACTCTTCGCGTACGTGCAACTCAAAATACGGCGTCCCAAACATTTGGTCTTTCACTGAATACTTGATGGCAGCGTCTTCTTCATAATCGTCGTCGTCATTTCCTTCATCTTGCTTTTCCTCTTCTCGTTTCTCGTACTTCCCGTCGAGTATTTCTTTCACTTTACCGAGCGGGCCTTTAGACTCCAAGGAAGTCCACCCTGGATCCGGTTTTTCGAATGTACCTAAAGGCGACCCGTCGTTCGCGTCCGCCAACTCTCTCGCGGTGAACGAAGTGCCCACCAAGCGTCCGCGCCTGACCGCCACGTGAACAATCGTGCCTTTTGTAAATTTTTTCGGCGGTTTTACCGGTTGTTCCATAGCTTTCGTTGTCATCTCGCCTTCTTCTGCCAGTTCTGGCTTTTTATATACTAACTGATCACCATTCACGCCGTAAGCGAAATCGTGCACTTTATCGCGATCCATGGAATACGATTTTAAATAGTCCGTGATATCAACCCCGTGCCACCAACCGAGAAAACCGGCGCCGTAATCTCGAAACTTTGCCGCCGCGCCGTAATCCTCTGTTTCCAACGCTCTCAAAAAGCCTCGACGCATTTTTATCGCCGGATCGACGTTCAAAGCAGCCTGGATGGCGTCTCGAATCGTCGACGCCCGACTGTAATCTTCAACGCCGATGGCCTCGGCGAGTTGTCCATTGAGTGCGACTAAAGCTTCGTCCTCCTTTGCCAATTGGTCAAAACGCTCGTTCCATTTCTCCCAATTCGAAACGGCGTATTCGTCTTCTTCCTCGCGTTCCTTTTTCGTCCTATTACTGTTGGTCCCGCTTCTAGTGAAAATCTTCGACGTTTTGCTACCCTTCTTTTCCGCTTTTCCTTCCGTTTTCACTTTCACCGACCCTCCGGACGTCGACGCATTGGCATCCGCGTCGTTCAACTCGAGCTCCAAATCAGACGCTTCGAATGGCTGGCGCACGAGAATCGTGTGCTTTTCGTCCTCCTCATCGTTTTCTTCGTTGTCCTTGTCTTCTTTGTTCTCTTCATCTTTGGAAACCGGCTTTGTGTTCGTTGCGTTCGTTGCGTTCTTCGCTTTTGCCACCGCCGCCGCCGTCGCCGGGTTCACTCTTCGTCTCGCCACTCCTTTATTCTTTTGCTCTTTGTTTGCGCCGGCATCGTCCTCTTTTTTTCCCTCCGGGTCGTTGAGGAGAACGTTATTCCTTTCTTCCTCGGCTTCGGCGTCGGCATCCTTCTCGCCCCCTTTATTATTAAAGGACACCGACGAAAAATCTCCTTCGGAATCGTCCTCCAACGCGAACCTCGCGAGTCGATTTCTCTCCCTCCTCGTAGACCTTCGCGCGACCCTGCTCTTCTCGAGCTTGCCGTTCGACAGTTTCGGTCGCGATGCGACCGGTGTGGTGCACGAGACCATCTTTGCAAAATTCGACATGTCTTCCCCGTTACGCAAAAATGTCGGCCGATTTCTCTTCCCCTTCTGCCGAAAAAACAGGTGGTAAAAAAAATAAATGCACGCGCTCTTCCGCACCCTCCTTTGCCTCTTCGCGAATTACGCGCGTCGAATTAAATACCCGGAAAGCAATAAATACCACGCGCGCGACGCGTATTTCAATCGTTCGCACGTGTTGCAATACCAAGCGTCGCCGTCGTCCCCGTTTTTGTGGAAGAATGGAGAGAAATAATATCCCTCTCCTTTTTTTTTTGGAGGCGAAAAAAGTGCGAAAAAGTGGAGGCAAATTATCCTCTTTTTGGGTGAGAAAGGTATAATTTTACTTACGAGTACTTACAAAAGAGGGGCCAAATGTTTTCTTTGAGAGAGAGAGAGAGAGAAAAAAAAAAAGAGACTCTCTTTCACACGCACGCGCTCTCCTCTTTCGTGATGATTACGTCTTGCGAAAGGGAGTAATGCTACGGAGAGACGGGACTTCTATCGAGCGCGGCGGCGGCGGCGGCGGCGTACGTCTACGCGAACAAACTCGGCGCTTTTTCCATCAGTTCGCTTACGCACGGTTTGTTTATTTGAATGAACCTCTTCGCGACTTCCTCTCCGTTTTCTTCGGCAAGCGTTTTCCCTTTGACGAGAACGCCGGTAATGTTGAAGTTCTCTTTCGCCGAGACGAGATTTTTCAGAGAATCTTCGAACATGAACACTCGGTCGGTTTCGAATGGTTGAATTTCTTCGTCGTCGGTCTCATCGCGAGCGCGACCGCTTGACATCCTCCTCTTCACGTCTCTCAGTACTTTCTCGAATGCTTCTTTTGATGGTTTACACGCGTTGCCCATAAAATCTGCGCCGTACACGTGTTGAAACATGTCTAGCATGTTCAATCGTTTCAACGCTTGTTTCGCCTCCTTCTCCGCGCAATTCGTCAGCACAAATTTCGGGAAGGACATTCTTTCTAAGCAGTCTCTCACGGTTTCGTCCGCTTCCAAGTGTGACGCGCAATCGCCTCTCGTGAATTCCCAATACTCTTCTTTGCTAAAGTCCGAGTGTCCGAGCGCTCGCAGCGATTTCAGCGTTTGATTGTGTTTTTCGAACGCTCTCTTCCACGTGGTTTTCGCGCTCTCGATATCTGCGTACCCTAATTCGCGTACCATAAACTCGAACACGCGTTCTCGACACGCCTGTTCGTACCTGAAGTCGATAAAAAAGGATAAAAAGTGAGTCACGCGACGACGACGACGACGATGCTTTGGCGGACACCACGAACGAACAAAGATGAATGAATGAATTTGCATTTCTCACCCGTTTTCGATCGGATACAAACACCCGTCCAAATCGAAAAGCGCGAACGTCACGCCCTCATTCCTCGTCGTCGTCGTCGTCGTCGTCGTCGTCATACTCGTCCCGGTTGTTGCTGTTGCTGTTGTTGTTGTCTTTTTTTAGGCTGCTCTCATCTGTACTCGTCTCCGGTCTAGTACAACATAGTCGTAGTAGTAGTTATTATTATGTCGCTTTTACACACATCCGATTTTACTGCTTTAAAATTTTTCTTTTTTTTTTCTCTTTTTTGTTTTTGTGTCCACACACAAAAGCACACACACAAAGGAGGGGGGCCCAGACTTAATAAAAGAGGTGGGGCTAGAGCCAGAGAAAGAGAGAGATTTTGTGTGTGTGTGTTTTTCGTTCGTTTTCGTGTATTCCTTTGTGGAGAGGGGATGCTGGCAGCACCAAAACCACTACTCCCTAAAGTGTTTATTTACACTCTCTCTCTTTCATCGAGTCGTCGTCAAAGAATACTACTCAAAGGTACGTCTTCGTTTGTCGTCGATTTTGACGACGACGACGACGATGCTACTGCGCCCGATCGATCGATCGATCGATCTTTCGCGTCGTCGTCGTTTACGTCGTCGTCGGTTTTCGTTTTCATCGAGTCGGGAAAGAACGACTTTTCGGATTGGAAAGATTAGTATATATATCCTCTCGTGTGCGACATCGCTAAAATGTCGTCTCTTCTCTCTCTCTCTCTTTCTCTCTCCGGAGGGAAAAGAAGAGAGAGAGATCTGCTCGACGAACGTCGCGCTCGTACCGTTCGAGATCGTAAAAAAAGACTGACGCTCTTTCCCTCTCTGTCTCTCTCCCACCCGACGACGACTCTTCCGTTCTAAAAGGATCCAGAAGAAGAAGAAGCAAAAATGTCCGCTTTCCGCTTACCGCTGGTCAATCGAGACTTGTACGCGCCGTCTTCGCAAACAATGGAAACGCTGCTGACGAAAGAAGTCACCTCGACGTCTTCGAATACCGGCGGGTCTTTCAAACACCCAGCGTTTACCGCGCACTCGAAGAAAGAATATGGGCTGGATTACTTCATCAGAGGCGCTCTCGCTGGCGGTCTGTGCTGCGGTATTACGCACGGCGCGTTGACGCCGGTGGATGTCGTCAAGACGCGCATGCAATTGGATCCGAGTAAATACAGCGGCATGATTTCAGGAGCGTCGAAAATTGCCGCCGAAGAAGGTGCTGGAGCGTTGTTGACTGGTTTGGCGCCGACGTGCTTTGGCTATTTCGTACAGGGTTGGTTTAAGTTTGGCGGCGTTGAGTTCTTCAAAATCAAAGCCGTCGAATCTTTGGGCGAACAAAAAGCGTGGGATAACAAGACGAACATTTATCTGGGCGCGGCTGCTGGGGCAGAGTTTATCGCGGACGTGTTTTTGTGTCCGTTGGAAGCGACGAGAATTCGATTGGTGTCCAACCCGTCGTACGCATCGAGCATGCCGGGAGCTATGGCAAAGATGGCCAGCGAAGAAGGCATCGTCAACGCGTTTTATTCCGGTTTCGGTCCAATTCTCGCGAAGCAAATTCCTTACACGATGGCGAAGTTCGCCGTCCAAGGCGCCGCGGCGGACGAAATCTACAAAGCCATTGGTAAAACGAACAAAGAATGCACCAGCAGTGAAAATCTATCTGTTTCGTTAGGTTCTGGTGTCATCGCAGGGGTTTCAGCCGCGATCATCTCGCACCCGGCGGACACGTTGTTGTCTAAAATCAACAAAGCCGGCGCTGGCGGCACCGGGTCTATGATGTCACGATTAGGCAACATCATCGCCGAAACTGGCATGGTCAAGTTAGCCACTCAAGGTTTAGGAGCGAGATGCATCATGATTGGATCCTTAACTGCCGGTCAGTTTGGTATCTTCGACGTCGTCATGAACGCCTTAGGCGCGAGCAAGTTTCACTTCCACGACCCGAACGACACGTCTGGACATTAACGACGCCGCGCGACGTTTGATAATATCTCGAGAGAGGCGGAGGAAAGAATACAAAGGCAATGTTTTGTTTGTTATTACACGTACCCGTACTAATATATATATATATATACGCGTGAGATCAACCTTCAATCTTCGTCGTCTTTCTTTCCGTTGTTGGTGTTGGTGGTGTTTGGAGCTTTTATTATACAAAAAGTCCATCCAAACTCACTAGCTTTCGTGACCGGCCTTTTCGTGACAGCGGCCACGTGTACTATTATTAACGACTAAGTAAGAAACAGGTTTTTTTGTTTTTTATCCACCCAAAAAACCACCTTTTTTTCCCCAAGGGTGGTGGTGCATTTTTCCCCTGCATCATCATCATCATCATTCGTTTTGCGCCGCTCGAATTCGTCACACCTATCCCCCGACGCGACCGCTCGCACGCGCACAACCCTCGAGATTTACGCGAGAGAGTATTTTGTCGACTCATTTGAATCGAAGCATGTTCACCTTATCGAGCCAAAAACCGCTGTTGAGAGGCTCTGAGACGGCGCATTTCGCGCGCAGCCACCGGAAGAAAAGCAGCAGAGTTTCTTTGTCGCGCGTCGGCGCATCGGCTGGTTTGATGCCGGAGAAGATGAAAGCTACCGGGAAGCGATTGTTGGTGATTCCGGACTCGGAAGAATCGACCACGGCGGGTGGGATTTTGTTGATGAGCTCGTCCGAGAACGCCGGACCTGGGTCGTCCATTTGCGGGTCCGTCGCCTCGGTTGGGGCCGAGTGCAAGACGGTGAAACAAGGTGACTCGGTGTTAATCAACGGATTCGCGGGGTCGGAAATAGAGTTCGAAGACGGGTCGAAAGGGAAGTTTGTCACGGAGGACGACGTTTTAGCCATTTTGGGTTAATATCTGTGTGCATGTGTGTGCATAGATATATATACATACGAGAGAGATAGAGTGCAAAATGTATCTAGATAGAAGAAGCGAGTATGTGTAAACGAGAGAAAGGAATGCTTTATCAATATATAATTACTACACATCATATCGTACACAAATACCTGACTTTGTGGTAGACATAATACACGCTCGCCTTCTCTTACTCCCTAGTTCTATCTGCTTTTTTGCGCGGCAGCTTCAAACGTACCACGTGATGCTAAATCTAAAACGGTAACTTGAGATTGAACCCGCCGGCGGTCGCCTTCGCGTCTCTCTTCACATCCTCCTTTGCTAACCCTTCATCCACGTCCAAAACGGTTGAACACTTTGCTCTCCCACTCGGTTCGTTCAAACAAAACTCAATCGCATCCGTGGCAGCTACGATGGACGCCTCTTCCCCTTTATCTGCCCAATAAAACTTCGTTCCGTATTTATTTGCCAGCTTCGTCCAAAAGTTTGGCGGTACCTCCAAGTCGACATTCGCGCCGACGGAAAAGTTCAAAATATTCCCGAGTCCGGGATCCGCGACAAACACTACCGTGTCATCGTCCACGCCCCAATACTCTTTAATCGCTAGCCCGGGCGTTTGTGGGTACGCTTGCGCGAGGATTCTCAATTTCACGCCCGTATCTCTTTGTATGTTTTCCACTCGCGTTTGCAGTCTCTTCACTTCTCGAGGCGTCAGATAGCCGGCGACGTCGATAACGAGATTCTCCGATTGAGGACCGTCCGATAACAGTTGTGGATTGTTCACGCCTTCCAGGCGAGCGTGAGAGAGGAGTGGCGTGGACAGGAAGATGGTCGCGGAGAGGAGGAGAGACGCGACCGTCGTCGATTGGCCCCGCGTGGTGTTCTCCAGTTGTGTTCCTTCCAATCCGCACGTGTCGACGACTTTATAGGATGACGATGACTTTTGTTTTTGGAATATTATTCTTTCCAGAGCGCTCGTTTTTGGTCTTCTTCGAGCGGTGGTGGTGCCTCGGACAGACGCCGACGCGAGCACGGACGATGACAAGGAGGAAGACGACGACGACGACGCGAACATTCTTTAGAGCGAGGACAGACGCGAAAGCGTGCACACGTGCTTGAGTTTTTGAAGTGATTTATTTACTTTACTAATGCAAAACAACTACTACGCTCAGAGAGAGAGAGAGAGGGGGAGAGAGAGAGAGAGCTATTGTTCCAACGGACCTTGCTTCGACGCGAATCTCACGAAAACTTGTTCCAACGTCGTTTGCGAGATGGAGTAATCTACGATTAAACCGGTGGTTTTCATCCGTTGCAACTTGTCAAAGACTTGCCACAACTTGATGTCTTCTTCTCGCGTATGTCCGACTTGTAATTTCAATTCCGAGCTGTGAGATTCCGCGATGGACGCTTTGAGTTCTTCCAACGAGAAATCGACGACTTCAGATTTTTTGGATGTATGAAAGTTAACCGTGACGGAATAGCCTTCACTGAAGCGGTTTTTCAAGTGTTGGAGACTCCCGATGCAACTGAATTGACCGGAAACCATGATGCCCACTCGATGACACAAAGCTTCGCACTCTTCCATGGAATGGGAAGTTAAGATGATCGTTCTCGATTTCGCCGCGGCGGAGATTACGTTCCATAAGAATCGTTTAGCTTCTGGATCCATCCCCGTACTCGGTTCATCCAAAAGGACAACACACGGTGCGCCGACTAAAGCTAACGCGACGGAAAGTTTGCGTTTCATACCACCAGAGTAGGTACCACAAATGCGATCCGCCGCGTCGGTGAGCTGGATTTCTTCGAGTAGTTTCGATACGGTGGAATCAATCGAACCGGACGGAACGCCGCGAATTGCTGCATAAAGTGTGATGTGTTCGCGCCCCGTGAGGTTTAGTTGCAAACCTTCGAATTGAGGACAATATCCCATTCTTTGTCGAGCGGCAGTTAAGTCCTCGGAGATAGAAAACAAGCGACGATCGGTGGCGGATGAGGTGGTGTTCGTGTAATCGCGAATGAGCGCGTCACCAGACGTTGGCACAAACTCGCCCGTGATTGTTTTGAATGTCGTCGTTTTCCCGGCACCATTGACACCCAATAAACCAAAGATTTGCGAATGCGCCATGCCAACTGAGAGATGGTTGACTGCGTTTGCCTTCTTCGAACCGTAACTTTTCACGAGATCTTTGATAATAACTCCGTCGTTGACGGTTAAATCGGATTCAGTGTTGAGAACGCGTCGGCGTTCGGCGACGAC
>JACLAA010004436.1_pt1 | contig 22116 bp, 30 predicted proteins | sample 8027891 | NCBI WGS metagenome assembly JACLAA01 (sample SAMN15724900, study PRJNA655200) | protist metagenome | isolation source: fluorescence activated cell sorting (FACS) single amplified genomes of... | place: Spain: Blaines Bay Microbial Observatory, Mediterranean Sea | collected 2016-01-19 | reverse complement strand
AAAAAAATCTCTCAAATGGGAGATACCAACAGCATGTGGTACTACGCTGATGGCGACGCAATAGGTACAATAGACGACAACGAGTACTTTTTACTATCTACAACTGAATTGACAGCTGGAGATGTAATCATAGTAAACAGTGGTGGCTCGAATGGTGTAGTAGATATGGTAATCGTAACTACAGCAAGCGCTACTCAAGTTAGAACTGCTTTACTTGCATAATTACTAACTATGGTGGGGGTTTATACCCCCACTAGACATAAACAATGGCAGTAACAAAAGTAGATATAGCTTCAAGAGCATTAATAATGATAGGTGCAAATCCTATTGCATCATTTACAGATGGCACAACAGAAGCATTAACAACAAATACAATATACGAAGAAATAGTAGAATCTACTCTAGTAAGATCAAACTGGAGATTTGCTACAGGACAAAAACAATTATCATTACTAGCTGATGCACCTACTGGTAGATATGAATATGCATATCAAATACCAGCTAATCCACAATGTTTAAAAATTATAGCAATTACTTGTAATGATGCATTACTACAATATCAAAGATATGAAGATAAAGTTTATTTAAATGGTTTTGGTCAAAATAGTACAGTAATAATGGATTATATTTTTAGACAAAACGAGGATCATTTCCCACCTCATTTTCGTTTAGCTATAGAATATAAACTAGCTAGTATCTTTGCTGGTAGTATTGCAAGAGATGCAGCTATGGTTAGAGAGTTTGACCAGCTTTCTGAAAGACAAATACTTATAGCTAAGAATACTGATTCACAGGAAACTACAACGAAAAGACTGTCTACTGAAAGATTTATTACTGATAGGAGAAGCAGTCGTAGTGGACTTGTTCAGTCATAATGCCAAGAAAAGTAAGACAGGTATATACGAATTTTTCGTCAGGAGAAATTAATAATCTTCTTAATGCAAGAACAGATGCTAAAGCATATTTTGAAGGTGGTAAACAAGTAAGAAACTGGTATCTTCTTGATGAAGGTGGAGTAATGCGTAGACCAGCTACACAATTTATGGCTACTTTACCAGCAGAGTGTAGAATAATTCCATTTATATTTTCTAATGATGAAATAGCTTTATTTGTTTTATCTAATAATAGACTAGATATTTATAATTCTAGTGGCACAGCAATACAAAGTAATATTACAAGTAATTGTAACTGGACACTTGCACAGCTATTTGAACTTAATTTTGCCCAATTTGGTGATACAGTTTTTATTACAAATAGAGATAATGAGCCAAGAGTTATTAAAAGAACTTCATCTAGTACATTTACTGTAACTGCATTTGCATTTGAAGAAGATGATACAGTAACAGTAGGTGGTATAAATAAAACTACACAACCATTTTTTAAATATGCAGATAGTGCAATAACAGTAACACCAGCAGCAACAAGTGGTACTGGAATAACTTTAACTGCTAGTGCTGATACTTTTGTATCAGGTCATAATGGAACATATCTTACAATAGCTGGTAAACAAGTTAAGATTACTGGATTTACAAGTGCAACACAAGTTACAATAACAATACTAGAAACACTTGCTAGTACAAGTGCAGAAGCAGATTTTGCAGAACAACTAATATCTAGTGTAAGAGGATTTCCACAAGCTGTATCATTTCATGATAATAGACTTTGGTTTGCTGGTGTAAGAGATAAACCATCAGCTGTAATAGGTAGTCATATTGGAGGATATTTTAATTTTGATTTAGGAACTGGTTTAGCAGATGAAGGTATAAATGTAGCTATTGCTGGTGATAAAGTAAACGAAGTAAGGCATCTAGTATCATCTAGAAACTTACAAATATTTACAGATAGTGGTGAGTTTTTTGTTCCTGTATCTTCTCAATCAGCTGCTATTACTCCTAGTAATATAACTTTTTTAAGACAAACACCTTATGGCTGTAATAGATCAAGTCCTATACCTTTTGATGGAGCTTCTTTGTTTAGTCAAAAAAATGGTAAAGCTATAAGAGAATATGTATTCTCAGATGTAGAGCAAGCATACAGATCAACTAGTGTATCTGTTTTAGCATCTCATCTTATAGATGTACCAAAACAATTATCTATGATTACAGGTAATGAAATAAAACCAGAACAATTTGCTTTCTTTTTAAATAGTGGCACAACACATGATGGTAAAATAGCAGTCTTTCATAGTATTAGAGATGAAAAAATTGCTGGTTGGACAATGTGGGAAACACAAGATGGAGATAAATTTCATAGTATTACAGCATTAAATGACAAATTATTTGTAGTAGTAAAAAGAGTTATGCCAAGTGGTACAAAATATTTATTAGAAAAATTTTCTAATGATGATAGCATTACATTAGATTGCTCTAGTACAACTACTGTATTTCAAAAAGGAACACCTCTAGTAAATGGTGGCTCACAATCTGGTAACACTTTATCAACAGATGGTTTTACTACTGCACCAGCAATACAAGAAACTTTTACTATAGCTGGAAATGCAACAGAATATACAATAACAGCTGTTACACAAACTGCTTCTGGATTTGATTTACAATTAAATAAAAATCTTGCAGCAACACCATCTGATAATGCTGCTATTACAATAGTAGATGGATTTATGCATACAGTAAATGCTATCTATGACAATACAGAAAAAGTGTTTGCAGTATTTGGTAATGGATCATTAGGTGAATTTACAGTAGATTCTAATAGTAGAATTACACTTACATCAGCACCTTTTCCTACTGGTGTTCGTGTAGGATTTAATTTTACACCTATATTAGAAACTATGCCAATAGATAAAGAAATAGATAGTGGGCCTTTGACTGGTCAGCCAAAAAGAGTTAATAAAGCTATAATAGATATATCTGGTGGTTTAGATATAACTATGAAAGCACAAGATTTGTCAGCAAAAGAATTAGTAATACAACAAGTAAACTTTACAGCTGGTAGTGATTTATCAGCAGTAACAGATAAAAAAGAATTTAATTTTTTAGGATATAGTAAAAGTCCGACAATTACTATTTCACAAAACGATCCTTTACCATTAAAAGTATTAGGAATAGCTATGGAGATACAGTTTGCATGAGTTCTGAAATAGGTACATTATTTGAATCATTTAAAAAAATAGATAGTTCTACATATTTTATTGCATCTACTGGAGTAAAAACAGTTGGAGAAATAGCTAGTATACAATCTCAAAGAGCAGCTTTAGCAAGAGAAAATTATAGAATAGAAACAGAAAAAAGATTAGCAAGACTTAAAGCAATAGAAGCAGAAAATGATAGACGAGATGTTGCTTTAGCAGAATTAGCACAAAACAAAGCATTTCAATCTACTGCTGGATATTATGATGATGGTATGAGTTTTTTAAATATTAATAAACAAGTAGAAAATAAAATGAATAAAGATGTAGCTACTATTAGATTAATGGGTAATGCAGTAGATAATAAATTTACAAGCATGTTATTTGAAAATACTATGAAAGAAAAAGATTTAGTATTTGGTGGCTATACTTCTGTTGCTATAGGATTAACAAATGGCATGGCGTTGTATAAATACAACAAAGATGGAAACAAACAACCAAACATAGATTTTAGCAAATATATAGGATAATGGCATTAACAACAGGTAAAAAACAAACATCAGTAACTCCTAGCTCTATGGCTAATAGAATGGGTGTAGTACCAGCATATGGTGGTGATTGGGTAGCAACTGCAGCTAATACACTTGGTGAAACTTTAGACTTACAAGCAAAAAGAGTAGCAACAATAGAAGAAGAAAAATGGAAAGCACAATTTAGTATTGATACTTATAAAGCAATAAATGAATTTGCTATGGCAAAAAGAATTGATCCTAATGGATTTAATGAAAGTGTTACTCCATATATTGAAGCATTAGTAGAAGCTGTACCTACAAAATACAAAGGTTGGGCAAAACAATATTCAGGTATGATGGCTGCCAGAGAAGGTCAGCAAATAATAAATAGACATTACAATATACAACAACAAGATGCTATTAAAGTTTTAAGTAATGATAGTGATGTATGGTTATCTAATACTTCTAGAATTATGGAAGGAACTGATTACAAAGATTGGGATCAAACATTTATTGATAGTCATTTAGCAGAACTTACAGAAAAATCTGTATCTTATGAAAATTTATATAATAGTCTTGATCCACAATATAAAGCTGGATTACCTTTACCTGAAGTATGGAAAAGAGATAAACAACTTAAATTTGAAGGAGCAAGATTAAATTCTAAACATAGAGCTATATTAGAAAATGCTGCATTAATGGATCAAGAAGCAATATTACAAGTAGACCTAAATGATGATAATGAAATATATCAACCAAGTGGTGTAGAAGATGAGGCTACAAATGTAGATATTGCAATAGCAACAATAAATAGAAGTTTAACTAAATACATGGAAAATCCTGATACTGATGGATTAGATGGTTATACTACACTATTAGATACTACAAATGCTGAAAGAACAGATTTAATAAGTAATGCTCAAGAATATGTAAACACACTTAAAAAATCTTATGACATAGAACAAAATAAAATAAAAAATCAAGCACAAACTAATTACAATAGAAATATAAATATTTTAACAGATGCAGCTAGTTCTTCTTATACATCATATGATGAATCAACATTAATTAAAAATTTAAATGCATTAAATGCAACAACAGAAGATAGAACAAAAGTTTTAGCTGCTAATACAAAAAGTAATATTATTGGAAAGTATGCTGCATTTCTTTATGCTGAAGAAGATACAACTGATTCGATAATCTACAATGGAGAAACTTTAGAATTTGGCAAATTTAATAAAACTTGGAATACAGTTGTTAATAGAGCATTTGCTGAAATGTCAGCAAGAGGTATTACTGGTGTAACTAAAGAAGAAATAAAAACAGGAATTATAAATCAACATGTTTATACTTTAACAGGTAAAGAGCCAGATGATTTAACTTTTGAATATAACTTTGCTAATGGCACAGGTAGTGAAGATTTTGATGCTATGGTAAATTATAGTGTTAATATGGGTATAGTTCCCCAACCACTTGTTGATTTTATAAATGAAAATGTAGGAGAAGGTGGAGCTGGATTAAATTTAAATTTAGATTCTAATATTGATACACTTGTACAAGTAGCTGGAATGTTTAATGTTTTACAAAATACACCAACACCATTACCATTACAAATTGATGGTGTATCAGCAGAAAATCAAATGTTATTAGGACAGTTCTATGCAGATTATAAAAATTATTTTGATAGAACAGCTAATAGAGATCAAAGATTTATTTCAACAAATGACTATGTAAAAAACTGGTGGGAGTTAAGAAATGCTTGGCAAAATGATGAATCAGATAAAATAATTAATGCTTTTGATACAAGATTAGCTGACATAGATGAACAGTTATTAGAAGGTTTAATGACAGATTATTTAGAAAAAAATACATTAGGTATATTTGGTAATAACTTTGGAACAACAATAGCACCTTTAGCACCTAGTGATACAGTTGAGCCACTAATAGATTTTCCATTACTTCGTTGGTTTAAAGTAAATAGTGCAGAAGTAACTGATTTAAATTTACAATTAGGTGTAGAAAAAATGATGGAAGTATTACCAGATTATTTAGTTAATTATTATAAAACTAATTTAATAACTACTGATCAAATTAAACAAAGAAGTAATTTTAAAATAACACAGGATATAAATGATATTATTGGTTATGTTATGTCTGATCTTTCTAATACAGGATACGGATTCGAATAATATGGTAGACTTAGTTAAATATCCAATATTTCAAGAGTATAGTGATTATCTTACAGAAGATGAAATAAAAACTGATATGGTAAAAAATATACAAAAAAGAATTATGGGTATGAGTGATATGCAAAGAAATGAACTTGGTATATCTGATGATTTTTTACAAAGTAATAATTTATTTGATATGATTGATAACAAACAAATTAGATTTGTATATGATGAAAGATCAAGTACTACACAACCATCATATCATATAAAAGCAGATTTTGATGGTAGTGGATTATATTATAGTATTGATAATCCTTATAGTGATACATCTTATGCTCCTGTAATTTTTGGAGAAGCAAAACCAGATTACTTAGAATCAAGTCCTGATAATTTAAGAGAACAAGCATACATAGATGAATGGGCAGATGGATATGAAGAAAGAATAAAAGGATATGAACAAAGAGGTATGGGAGAAACAAGAAAAGAATTAGCTGAATTTATAAATTATAATATGTTTAAATTTGGTAATGATATAACTATGTTTGGTAAAGATGTTGCAGAAAGTATTGCAGATGCATTACCATTTTTTGAATACAACCATGATAATTGGAAAGACCAATCTTCTAAAATACAATTAAGAATTAACGAACAAGAAACATCTAATAAAGCATTGGGAGTTAAAAATACTGATAGCTTATATAATTATATTTTTGATGAAGAAGAAAATATGATTTTTAAACCTAATGCCTATGAAACTATAGCTGGTAATGGTGATTGGACTATAGGTATGGGTTTATCATTAAAAAATGAAACTGTAATAAATGCACTAAAAGATAAAGGATATAGTATTGAAAAATTAATATCTCAAGAAGAAACTATAACTGAAAAAGATGCAGTAGATGTATTTAATATAAAAATTAATGAAGCAAAACAAATAGCAACACAAAAATTTAAAAATGCTGGAGTAGATATAACTGGAGTAAAAGATTCATATTTATTTATGGCAGTTGTTTCTATGCAATATCAAGGATTAATTGGTGATTCATTTATACAAGCTGCTGCTAATTATATTAAAACAGGTGATGAAAAATATTTAGGCAAGTTTGGAGCTTATACTGAAGATGGTACTGCTATAAGACGAGACGATCCAAGATATGCAACAAGACCAGTTACTATGTTAGGTGAACTTTATAATGATGGATTGGCTGGAATAGAAGATGATATGAAAGGAATCTTTTATAGAAACGAAAGACGAGCTAAATTACTTATGGCTTGGACACAAGGTCAATATACTAATTCAATTAAATACGATTAATGCCTGAAGTAACAATAGGTAGAGGTAGATCATTTCTTACTGAAAGAGAAATAGGGCCAGTTGACGATACTCCATTTTTTGCAAATATAAAAAATACTGCACAAAATTTAGGATATGGTTTTATAGATGAAAACTTATTAGCACTTGGTACATTATATGCTGCAAGAGTACTTAGTAATGAAGATGCTGCTTTTGAATATCAACCTGAATATAATATATTTGCTGATCCACAAATAGTAGGAACTGAATTACAATCTTATATTGGTAATTTTATGCATAGTAATAATGCAAAACATACATCAGATTTGATTAAAAGATTTAAAGAAAAACAAAAAAAAATACAAGGTAGTCCTTCATATGTTATTGGTAGAATATTAGGTGGTCTTACTGATCCTTCTACAATATTACCTTTTACTAAAGCTGGTAAATTTTTAGTTACTGGCAGCAGACTAAAAAGAGGTACAGCATTTGGTGGTATAGTAGGAGCAGAAGAATTATCTAAAAGAATGTTTACTGATGAAAGATCAATGACAGAAACATCATTGATTACTGCTGGTGGTTTTATAATACCAGCTATGTTTCCAGCTGTTCCTAGAAGTACAGGTAAAAAATTTGATGATCTTGCAGATGCATTAGATGAAGCAGATGATGTTATATTTAATAAAAATACTGTAGGAGCTGCAAGTCCACAAGGAACTAAAGTACCAACAGAAGATGCATTAAGAACAGAAAATAAAATACAACCTACTGGTATGGGTATATTTGGAGAAAATGGCCCATTTAATCCTTTGTTTAGAGTTTTAAAAAATGGATCAAGTAATGCTCAAGAATTTATAGAAAATGTTTTAGAAGGCCCTCTATATCAAATTAAAAATTTTGCTGGTACTGGTAAAGTTACTGCTGGTAGCATAGAAAGAAATATATACAAAAGATATACTCCAACTGTTTTAGCAGCAACAAAAAGAATAGAAGCTGCATATGCAAAATATTTACAAAGAAATGGTGCAAATAAACAAAACTTTGTTGAAAGAAATTTTGATACTAAATTTACAAACAATCAACAAGTTATGTCTCCTAAACAATTTAGAGAAGCAATATGGGATTATAGATTTGGAAAATTAGATGTTGATGATGAAGTTATAGAAGCATCAAAAGGATTAGATCAATTTTATAAATCTATTGGTGGTGAATATGATGAGCTTAAAATAGTACAAAGATATATAGAACATCAAATAGATGCTCTTAAATTTTTTATAGGCAGAACAAAAAATAATAAAAGAAAAGTAGATTTACAAACTAAATTAGAAAAATTAGAATCTAAGTTAGAATATATAAATACACATGGATCATTAAAAAAAAATAATTATACAAACATAGTATTTAAAAAAGATAGAATTACTGCAAATTTTGATGAATTTAAATTAATTTTAGCTAAAGCTCTTAGAGCAAAAAATCCAGCTATTAGACAAGATGAAATAGATGACATAGTAGAAAGTTTTAAACAGTATCAACCTTTTATTGAATTTGAAAATATAAGTAAAAAATTACAATTATTATCTAAACACAGCAATATGAAAGCTGCTGATAGAGAAATACTAGAACTACAATTAATGAATAAAGTAGATAGAGTATCTTCAAGATTTAAAAGTAGAAATCTAAATGTAGACTATAGAATATTAGCTGATGCTGGTTTTATAGAAAAAGATATAAATATATTACAAAGATTATATTACAATCAAACTATACCTGATATTGAAATAACAAAAGTATTCGGTGATCCTATGGGTTTTGGCTCTAATTACCAAAAAGGTAATATAGTAGGTATGAAACAAATAGCTGATGAATATGATGAAGCTATAGAAGCTGCAACATCTGCATCACAAAGAAAAAAATTAATTAAAGAAAGAGATGAAATATTAGATGATCTTGATGCCTCAATAGCATTAGTAAGAGGTACTTATGGTTTACCACAAGATCCAAATAGAACATTAAGTAGAGGTATTAGAATAGGTAAATTATATAATTCTATGACTATGCTTACTGGTATAGCTCAAACAGTTGATACAGCAAGATTAGTTATGATTAATGGTGTTACCAAAACATTTAAAATGTCATTAGAAGTTATGACAAATGGATATGCAAAAGAAACAATTAGAATGAGTAAAAATACTACACAGCTAGGTGGAGAAGCTCTTGATATGGCAACAAGTCAAAGAGCTATGTCTATGTACGGTATAGATGATGCTTTTGGCGTATTTAATAAATTCGAGCAAGGTATGAGTACAGTAGGTAATTTATACTTTACATTTTTAAATTTATCTAACCCTTGGAATACAGCAGTAAAAACTATGGCTGGTATGTTTAATGGCGCTAGAACATTAGAATCAATAGAAGCATTAGTTACTGGTGGTAAAATTACTAAAGTAAATTTAGCTAGACTTAGAAAACTAGGTATAGATGATGATGTAGCAAAAGAAATATATAAACAATATCAAAAACATGGATATGGTAAAAATGCTAACTCTTGGAAAAGTATTGGCGATCAATATAAAGTAATGAGAGTAGCAAATAGTGAATCATGGGATCAAACACCTGAAGCAATAAAAGCAGCAGAAGTATATCATTCAGCAATAGGTAAACAAGCTAGAATAGATATTGTTACACCATCTAAAGGTGATGTACCTTTATGGGCAAACACAGAATTAGGTGGAGTATTATTACAATTTAAAAAGTTTGGTTTAGCAGCAACACAAAGAATGTTGATGGTAGGATTACAAGAAAGAGATATAAACTTCCTAAATGGTGCATTACTTCTTTTAGCTAGTGGTGCAGCAGTTGATGCATTTAGACAAAGAGCATTTAATAGAAGCTATGCTAAAAAACCATTAGGGCAAAAATTAGTAGATGCATTTGATAGATCAGGATTAGGTGGTATATTTTCTGATGTAAACAATGCATTAGAAAGATTAACTAATAATGAAATAGGACTTAGACCTTTGCTTGGAGCAAAAAAACCATATGGAACATATAGAGATTTATTTAATAATCCTGTACCTGATGTACTTGGACCAAGTGCTAGTCAACTTGCAAATATAGGAGATATTGCTTGGACATGGGGTACTGGTAAATACAACCATCACACAGCAAGAAATGTGCGTAGACTTTTACCATTTCAAAATGTATGGTTTTTGGATTCATTATTTGATGAGATTGAGAAAAAGGCCTTAAGATGAGTATAACTATATCAAATACTAGTGCCAGAATACAATATACTGCTACTAGTTCACAAACACAGTTTACTGTGCCATTTGAATTTTTTTCAGATGCAGATTTATTAGTAGTACATACTAATGCTGGTGGTGTAGATGCTACATTATCTTTAGCTTCTAACCCATCTACAGTATCTCAATACTCTGTTTCTGGTGCTGGAGAATCTGGAGGTGGCAGCATTACACTAGGATCAGGTGCTACATCTGGTGATAAATATACTATACAAAGAAACCTATCTTTAGAAAGAACTACTGATTTTCCTACTTCTGGTACATTTCCTATAGAAACTCTTAATACAGAATTAGATAAAATTGTTGCATTATTACAACAGGCAGAAGTAAAAATTAATTTAAGTCCAAAAGCATCTTCAGCTACATCTACAGCATTTGGTCTAACATTCCCTGAATTAGTTGCTAACAAACTATTAACAGTTAATTCTGCTGGAGATGGATTAGAATTTTCACAAGAAATAGGCACATTTAAAGGTAACTGGGGAGCTTCTACATCATATGTGCAAAGAGATATTGTAAAAGATACTAGTACAAATAACATATTTATAGCATTAACATCTCATACAAGTTCAGGATCACAACCACTAACAAGTAATACTGATTCTGCTAAATGGTCTTTACTTGTTGATGCAGCTAGTGCAACTACTAGTGCAACAAATGCAGCCTCAAGTGCAACAGCTTCGGCAAATTCCGCAACTGCTAGTGCAAATTCTGCAACAGCAAGTGCAAATAGTGCTACAGCTAGTGCAAGTTCAGCCACTTCGGCAGCTGCTAGTTATGATTCTTTTGATGATAGATATTTAGGAGCTAAATCTTCTGAGCCATCTGTAGATAATGATGGTGATGCTCTTGTTACAGGAGCTTTATTTTTTGATACGACTGCAAATGCTACAAAAGTTTGGACAGGATCAGCATGGCAAACAGTTACAGTTTCTGCAAGTAACCAAGCAAACATTAATACTGTTGCTGGTATATCTAGCAATGTAACAACTGTTGCTGGGATAGCTTCTAATGTAACTTCGGTTGCTGGTGTTAGTTCTGATGTAACTACTGTAGCTGGAATAGCTAGTAATGTAAGTACTGTTGCTGCAGATGGTACTGATATTGGTAATGTTGCTGGATCAATTAGTAATGTCAATACTGTTGCTGGTAGTATATCTAATGTCAATACGGTAGCTGGAGCTAATTCTAATATTAGCACAGTAGCTGGAGCTAACTCAAATATATCAACTGTTGCTTCTAATATTTCTGGAGTAAATAGTTTTGCAGATAGATATAGAGTAGATTCTAGTGATCCTAGTTCTAGTCTTGATGCTGGTGATCTAGCATTTAACACAAGTTCAAATACATTAAAATATTATGATGGCTCTGCATGGCAGACTATAACAGCTGATACTGATGTAAAAACAAAAGTATCTGCTAATGATACAACAGCTGGTTTCCTAAATGGTAAACTTGTTGCTGGATCAAATGTGACTTTCACTGAGGGCAGTGATGGTGGTAATGAAACATTGACGATAGCCGCAACTGATAATAGTATACCATTTGCGATTGCGTTGGGTTAGGAGATATTATGGCAAATAATTTTAGTCAAGCAGATGCAACACTAGCTAATAATAATTTGACTACTATTGTTTCCGCTACAAGTAATAAGCAAATTGTAATAGGTTTACTTATTTCTAATACAGGTACTACTTCTATAAATGTAGATGCAGTAATGAATGATGGGTCTAACGATAGATACATTATTAAAAATGCTCCTCTACCAACTGGCAGCTCATTAGAGTGTGTACAAGGAAAAATAGTAATACCTAGTGGTGGAGCAATAAAAGTTAAAAAAGATAGTGGCACAGCTGATGTAATTGTTTCACTATTAACAGATGTAGCATAATATGGGATATTTAGGTACACCTCCTCAAAGTGGATTTATAACCACAGCTAAACAAAGAGTAACTTCTTCTACTAATAACTATGTAGACTTAGATCACTCTATAAGTTCTATTGCTGATGTAATCGTATTCGTAAACTTTGTAAAACAAGATACGACAAATCTTACTCTTACAACTTCTACTAGAATTACACTAGGTGCAACTTTAGTTTCATCAGACATTGTTGAGATACACTATCTTGGAAAAGCAGTGAATACTCAAACACCTGGCACAGCTACAGTTACTAATGATATGTTAGCTGGTAGTATTGCTAATGATAAACTTGCTGGAAGTATTGCAAACGCAAAACTTGCTAACTCTAGTGTGAGTATAAATGGCTCTACTCTTGCTTTAGGTGGAAGTCTTACAGGAATAGGAGAAGATAATTCTCCATATTTTTTAGCTAGAGGAGATTCAACTCAAACAGTATCAACTAGCACAGATACTACTATTCAATTTAATACTTTAATAGATAGTATGGACTCGGCTTCTGGTTTTAATACTTCTACATATAAATATACTGTTCAATCTGGGGGAGCTGGATTGTGGTATTTAAGAGCTGGTATTTATTTTAATAGTGCATCACATATTGGAGTAGGCGAGCAAGTTCAATTACAACTAAGACATAATAATAGTAGTAATATAGATAATCATTTAGTTCGAGATAGTAGTTCAAGTTTAACTGATGGTTGGGTTTTCTGTGATGGTTTAGCAAAATTAGCAGTTGGTAGTGAGATACATCTTGTAGTGTGGCAAAACACAGGCGGAAATATAACTGTTCATACTAACAACTATCGAAATTCTACAATAGGTGGATTTAGGATTAAGGCAATATAATGGATAAAAAAATAATAGCATATTTAGGTAGAACACCAGACTTTAAAACAGAAGTAAGACTTGCTGATGATGGAGATGGAATTGTTTATATTAAAGAATGGAACGCAACTGATAAACCTAAACCTACAAACGAACAACTAGACGCATTATCTTCCCAAGCAGAAACTTTAGAAAAAAATGCAAAAGCTGTAGCTGACAGACAAACAGAATATGGAACGCCAGAAAAAATGATTGAGTACATTACAGAAAATGGTTTGGAAGCATGGCAATCAAAAGTTTCAGAAATAAAATTAAAATACCCAAAGGAGAATAGTTAATGCCTTTTACTAAATTATTACCTACTTCTATTGACCTAGCACAAAACTTTACCTTTACTGGTACTGTAGCTGGTGCTGGTGGTGGTAAAGTTTTACAATGTTTGCAATACACAATGGGTAGTGCAACAGTTACAAGTTCAACTAGTTATGTAAATTTTTCTAGCATGATTGTGACAATCACACCCTCTGCAACAAGTTCTAAAATTTTATTAATTCATTCAGCACCATCAACTGTTTACACAGACAATAATTCTAATATGGGTAATGTTGCTATTTTTAGAGATTCAACAAACATTACAACTTTAGGTCATAATACTTCTTTTGCCTCATATCAATTTACAGATCATCATAGTGGCTCTGGCATAACATACCTTGATAGTCCAAATAGTACGAGTGCCTTAGAATACAGAGTCAAAGTAAAATGCGATAATGCAAGTTTACAATTTATTTATGGGTCATCTTACAGCAATGGCTCACAACCAAGACAATCAAGTTTAATAGCTATGGAGATAGGTGCGTAATGACATACTCTTTATATCAAATGAATACTGCAATTAAAAATTTGAAAACTAATGTTGAATATTCTTACAATACTGAAAGTGGTTTTGGTGCAAGTACCGAAGAAGAATTTAATTTAATAGAATGGGTAATAGGAGTAGATGATGGCGGTAGTGCTATTACAACTACAACAAATCCTCATTCAGAAATTACATGGACAAAAGTAAAAGAGGAAATGGATAAATTATGAGTTACTTAGGTAGAGGTTTAGAACAAGTAGATAATATATCTAAACTAGATAACATTACATTTAATGGTGGTACTACTTACGCCTTAACAAAGGACAGTTCAGCATTTACTCCTATAAGCAGTAATGCAATTTTGATTTCTGTATCTGGTGTTATTCAACAAGGTAACTTTTCTGTTAGTGGAACGAACATAGTATTTAATACTGCTGTTGCTAATACAGAAACTTGTGATTTTATTATGCACTATGGAACTGGGGTAGCTTTTACTCCAGCAGATAGTTCTATAACAAAAGATAAAACTGATTTTATATCTACTTCTAGCTCCTCTGGTTTACAGATAAAAGGAGATGGTACAACTGATGGTACTCTACAGTTAAACTGTTCACAGAATAGTCATGGAGTTAAAATTAAATCTCCAGCTCATAGTTCTGGTCAAAGCTATACATTAACTTTACCTACTACTTCTCCTAGTGCAGATAAATTTTTACAAACTGATAGCTCTGGTAATTTAAGTTTTGCTACTGTTTCTAGTGCTGATAATACTCCTAGTTTTAAAGCCACTTGTAGTAGTGGAACAACTGTTGGACATGATACAAATGCACAAATAGCTTTTCAAACTGAAGTATGGGATACAGATAACGCTTTTGATAATTCAACTCATTTTCGTTTTACAGTTCCTAGTGGAGAAGCTGGTAAGTATTTCTTTGGAGCATCTTTAGAACTAGATATAACCAGTTCAACAGGTAGTGTAAGAACTCAAATTTGGAAAAATGGCTCAACAGCTATTCGTAATAATGATGGAGGTAATTCTTATTATCACAATGTTGCTACTTATGGTGTTCTTGATATGGCAGTTGGGGATTATGTTGAAGTAAGGTCATATCAAAATAGTGGTGGAATTAAAACAAGTCAAACAGGAACAGCCGATAACTATTTCTTTGGTTATAAATTGGCGGGAGTATAATTATGGAAAATTTATCTTTTAAAGTTATTGCATATTTAGAAAGAAATCCAGACTTTGATAAAGAAGTTATATTAATGAGTGATGTAGTAGATGGAGTTAGTAAATCATATATTGGTCAATGGAACATAACTGAGAAACCAAAACCTACTGATGAAGAATTAGAAGCATTATCAAGTAAAGCAGAAACAATAAAAAACAACGCAATCGCTGTAGTTAATAGAGAAAAAGAATATGGAACAGTAAAAACTCAGCTAGAATTTATAGTAGAGAATGGTGTTGATGCGTTCATAACAAGACAAAATGAAATTAAAACAAAATACCCAAAGGAGAATGAATAGTGAGTCTAATTAAAGTAAAACAATCGTCAGTTGATGGTGGAGTTGGAGATGCACTAAGACCAAATGCAAATCCATTAATTATAAATGGCGATATGGCTGTATGGCAAAGGTCTACTTCAACAGTTACTATGAGTGATGGCTATTATAATCTTGACAGATTTAGAGGAGAAGAAGGCACAGATGGTACAGCAACTTGGTCAAGGTCAACAAGTGTACCAGATAACACAGGATTAGCTTATTCTTTACAAGTAGATTGTACTGGTACTGATAGTTCTATTGGCTCTGGTCAACAAACAAATATTCAACAAACTATAGAAGCACAAAATTTACAATTATTAAAATGGGGAACAAGTGACGCTGAAAAAGTAACTTTAGCTTTTTGGGTTAAATCAAATCAAACTGGACAACATAGTGTATCTTTTAGAAAATTAGATAATACTGCTTACAACCAACCAAAAACTTACACAATAAATTCTGCTAATACTTGGGAAAAAAAAGTTTTAGTATTTTCTGCTTTAACTTCATCTGGTGGTGCTATTGCTAATGACAATGGTGATGGCTTACAATTATTTTGGAAGTTATCTGCTGGAAGTAGTTATCAAGGAACAGCCGATACTTGGACTGCAACAAATCAAGGTGCAACAGCAGTATCTGGTGATGTTAATTTTATGAGTAGTACAGATAATAATTTTTATCTTACAGGTGTTCAATTAGAAGTAGGCGAATATACTTCTGCTACTTTACCACCTTTTCAACATGAAACTTATGATGAAAATTTTCAAAGATGCATAAGATACTACTACGATAAACCAGTTGGTACTAATTATCATGGTTATTATTATAGTAGTACAAGTGATATAATTGGAACAGTTTACTTTCCTAAAATAATGAGAGCATCACCAACTCTAAATTCAGCATTAAACTCCTACGATTATGGAAGCACAGGCAATGTAAGTGATCATGGATTTTTAATTTTAAAAGGTGGAACTGGTGCTTATGGTCAACGATACACAGCAAATGCGGAGTTATAAATGAATAAAGAAAATATTGTTAAAGTAAAAAAATTTAATTATCAAAGTAAGTTAGACTCTTACCAAGTAACTGTAAAAGAAAACGAAAGTGAAATTCTTTATACTGTTCCAATAGCTGATGCAAATGTAGATTATCAAACAGTTCTTCAATGGGAAGCAGATGGTAATACTATAGAGGAGGCAGATGCCTAAACATTTCTGTGATTGTGGCAAAGAAGTATATTGTAATTGTCAAAACCCTTGTCCTGATTGTGGTGCGTTAAGAATGAGTGATTGCACTTGTCCTGATGATTGTGAATCATGTGGTGCCTAAATGAAAGTATCAGATAAAACTGAAATAGGATTACCTCTTAAAAATTTATTAGGATTATTAGCTGCAGTATCAACAGCAGTATGGGCATACTTTGGTATTATTGAAAGATTAAATAATATTGAAACACAAGGTAAGCTAATGGTTGCTGATGTAGAAAAAAATACTGAATTTAGAATTAAATGGCCTCGTGGTGAGATGGGATCATTACCAGCAGATAGTGAGCAATTTATGTTAATTGAACATCTTGCTACACAAGTAGAAAAACATACAGAACAACTGGAAGGAGGAATGCATAATAAAGTGAATATCGATTTTTTAAAAGATCAGGTAATGAAGTTACAAGCTGACGTTGAAAAATTAAAAGATAAAGTAAGGGAGAACGGAAATGGTCATTGAGTATGTATTTAGTTTATGTATGTTTGTTAATGGTAGTTTAGATGGGCATATGATGACAGATGGTTTATCAGATTGTCTACGAGTTAAAAGAGAAGCTGAAAGAAATTTAGCAATTAATAGAGAGAATGTTATTCGGTACGAATGTGGTAAAGTTAAAGCAGAACTTAGACCAGATGCTGAAGGTAATTTAAAAATATATAAAATAATAGAGGATAAATACTAATGAAAGTTTGGTTATTAGTTTTATTCTTACATACACCTGATATGCCTAGCATAAAATATCAAGCACATTTGCACAAATCTGAAAAGGAATGTATATTTGCAAAAGAATCTTATATGGAGGTTTATAAAAACCAATCAGAATCATATAAGAAAACATTAAAAACTGACGCTTATTGTTTAGCTTTTAATTCTTTTCCTATTTCATACTTTTCAAATGCAAATGAAATTTAAAGGTCATAAAGTAATTGTTATTGGCGATACTCATGACAGTCCTCATATAAAACAGGACAGGTTTGATTGGATTGGTAAACATATTAAAAAGATTAAACCAGATTATATTATTCATATAGGAGATTTTTCTAGTTTTGATTCTCTTAGTTATTTCCAAAAGAATGATACGCAACAAGGAAAGCTCAAAGATGATTTTATGGTAGACATAAAGTCTATGAGATCAGCATTAAAAAGATTAGATAAATATATAAAAGATTATCCTCATCATATTTGTATTGGTAATCATGAGCTGCGTGTCCATAAATTTGAAGAAAAAATACCAGAGATAGCTGGTATGATGAAACATGAATTATATTCTGCTTATGAAGATTATGGTTGGACACATACAGAATATGGAGAATTTAAGTATGTGGCTGGAGTTGCCTTTGTTCATGCACCATTAAACATAATGGGTAAGGAATATGGGGGTAAAAATGCTGAAATACAAATAGGTAATGATTCGTTACATGACCTAGTATTTGGGCATACTCATAAAGCTAGAGACTGGAAAGCAGTCAAAATTGGCTACGACAAATGGGTGAGAATAGTAAATGTCGGTTGTAGTTTGCCATACGGTCATATAGAAGAATACGCAAAACTAAACATGAATGGTTGGTCTTGGTGTGTTACTGAGCTAGGCATTTGGGATAATCATATTCAAGAAACAAATTTTGTTTCAATGGATAGATTGGAGCGTGAATATGGAAAAAATTAAAAGCATGTGGAGTGGTCTCAAAAGATCAGTGCAAATAGGCATTATTGGTTTTGTGATTATACTTCTTATTGTCCTAGTATCTAATATTGGTTAAGATACATGGAGTTTATTATATTGGCTATTGTATCAGCCTTTGCTGGTACTTTAGCCGATAACGTTATTAACAGTGCAACAAGCACAGGAGGTACAAATATGTTAGGTGGATTGCCAGTTGAAATGATTACTATGTTAGGTAGTTCTGTATTAGGTGGCGTCATGTCCATCTGGTCACAAAGTATCAAAGCAAAACAAGACGAACAAAAAATGTTACTAGCTAGAGCAAACAATCAAATGTCTCACATTGAAAAAGCTAGAACATATGACAACAAAGGTTTTCAATGGACTAGAAGAATAATAGCTTTATCTGCTGTGTTCGGTATTATTATATGGCCGAAAATAGTTCCTGTATTTTTTGATACTTCGGTATGGATTACATGGACTGAGTTCAGTAGAGGATTATTATTTTTGATTGAAAGAAAAGAAGTTGTAATGGACAAAGAATATTTTGGTGTAGTTATTACTCCATTAGACACACATTTAATGTCAGCCATCATTGGACTGTATTTTGGTGGGAGTTTAGTTAAAAAGTAGCTCATATTTGAGCATACAGCATCTAATTAGATGTTCTTTGATAAATCATACACAGGAGTTTCACTTTCCTCCCAGTAGTGAAAAAAAAGGGGTTTATGTGCGTTCAATCACATTTACCCCTTTATTTAGTTGAAACGATATAATTAGGAACAGAAATTCTATAAACTGCATTATATCAGCTCAGGGGAAGGGCATCGAAATGCGAAACCTAAGCCATGTCTATCAACTAAATCTTTTGTTGTAACATCTTATACAAAACCACTCTGTATTATCATCATAAGTATTGTTAGTACCTATGAATGGTATCATAACTGGTTGAGTATACTCTCTACTACAATCATGACATTTATGTTTTCCTTCGTTACCTCTAGAATGGTATGTCCTCTTTAGTTTCGCTAGACGCTGAAGTCTTAGTAGTTTGCCCACTGCTGCCTCCAATCATTTTAAGTACACCTTTAAACTTAGGTAAAACTATTTCAGTTACATACTTTGTTTCACCTTGTTGATCATACGATCTAGTTTCTACCTGACCTTCAAGGTATACAGTAGTTCCTTTGCGAACAAACTTTTCAATAGTTGCTGCAACATTTGGATCCCAACAAACAACTCTATGCCATTGTGTTTTCTCTTGCCACTCACCTTGTTTGTTTTTGTATTTTTCAGAAGTAGCTACTGACATACCAGCAAACTTTTCTTCTCTAGCAGATACTTTTACTTCTGGGTCACTGCCAACTCTACCCAATATAATTACTTTGTTAATCATTGTTACCTCCTAACAAATTGTGTGTGAGTAGGCAATGAAGAACAATGCCCATAGCTGACCTACTCACGATCCCCAGCTATAGGCGACCTATACTGTCTTGCTGATCTTTTTCTTATCAGCAACACCAGAATACTTTTCTTCTAGTTTCTGAACATATTTACTGTCGTCAAACTTACCCATAAATATATCAGAACATAAACCAAGATGACTAAACGCTTTTGTCAAAGCATCTGTCATAGCTTTCTTTGGTGCTTCGTCATCAAGTGCACCAGTCTTTCTAAATAATTTTTGAACAGAACATATTGGTCCATAGTAAAATGCTGAAGTACAAACTGATACTTCTGCAAATACAAGTTGATCAGTATAATTATAATTAACTTTATAATTCCAACCTTTACCAACTGGGCCAAACATTTCTGTCATTCTCATAATCTGCCATTGTGGATCAATGGTAGTTATTTCACCAAATCCTTTGTTTACTCTTTTAGTAAATCTTGGATCAGTTTCTTTCATCTGATCCCAAACATCTCTATTTTTACTTGAGTCTATTGGCTCATTTATAAATTCACCCATTATATCTCCATACTTTTACATTGTTTTGAAAACGATTCAAACGCCTATCGCCTGAATCTATTATATATTCCAACAACTTAAGCTCAGTTATTCTAGGCCTAATTGATGTAATATCTTCATTCATAATCTCGGCTACTTCTTCACAAGTAGCACCGTATGATCCTTTTCTTTTGAACACTTCAATAGCTTCTGTTCTAAGAATAGCTGCTCTACTATCAACTTTAGCTGCAGCTTCTTTGCTAGTGCTTTGTTCCTTGTATCCAGCTTTCAGTGGGTATTTCTTCTCCAAAGTGGACTTTAGAATCTTCTCCATTTGCTATCTTCTCCATTAAATTGAAGTCTACATAATCAGCTGGCTCTACTTCTGTTTCAACCATATACCAAAATATATGACAAGCTATCTCTAGCTTTGCTTGAAACTCTTTGTCAGCTTCTACTGTAAACACATTGTATCCCATGTTACCTTTCAATACAGATAACACAGCTTTACTAAACCCAGTAACCATCATGTAATGTTGTAACTGAGGATAGTATTTATCTATTGTGTTCTCATCTTTTGCAAAAGGATTTGTGTGTTTAGCTTCAAACACTTTACCTTTTGCTACTCCATCAAGACTACCATAAATAAAATCATATTGTGGGTGTGTCCATATACTATTTATATTAACAACCCTTTCGCCAGTAACCTCCTGATACCATCGTCTATTAAATTCTTCGGTAAAGATTCCAAGCTGAACTGGCAATACACCTGATAAATCTGCTCTTTCTTGTCTGCCAACTTTCTCAAGCCATAAGTCTTTCCATTCGCCTTTGACAAGACGACTTGCGTCAGTACCTCCAATGCCTCTTGGTCTTTGGGGTGCTTTAAGTTTACCATTTCCTTTTCCCATTTAGTCAATACTCCTTTCATTAATCTGTCGTCGTCTACGAAGTTCTCGTTTATCTCGTTCCAAATCCCTTTGCGACTTCCCATATTTAAATCTCCTCCATATATAATCTTCAATCTTTTTGACTTTACGATTGTCAGTTATTTTGTTTGATAAATAATTTTCACAGAAATAAAAATACATATCAGCTTCCAAATATTGTGCTGCCAGTCTCACTACGAACGATCTCCTCGATCGTCTTGCCTCGATGTGATCCATCACCTTTGGTAGCTTCTGTATTTTCCATTGCTGTAACTTGTTGCTTAATGCTTTTAGCAAGTTCACTCCCATAATCCTCCTCTAGTATATCACTCAAATACCACATAGCTTTGAGTAAATCTTGTTTTCCATTCTTTGCTTTGTGTCTAATGATATACTTGATAGCATTACCTGTAGCGAAATCTAATCCATTCTGTCTTATAAAAGCAGACAGCTGCATATTACTTTTACTATAATAATCAGGACTAATATTGCTCATGGTTTGTATATAACTTCTTCATCAGTTATCTCTCTTGCAGTTACATTAAACTCTTTCAATACTCTATTTATATCTTCTATTGTTAGTTCTTCATCAAATGAATAAACAACAAAAGATTTTTCATATACCATTGGATCACTTGTTTCTCTTTTTGGATTAATTCTAGTCATGTTACCTCCTTACAGTTACCACAGTACCAATAAGTACCATTACCAAATACTAAATCTACTCCACTGCACTTGCAGTTTTTCGGTTTATTATCTTCTTTGTATTTAATCTTTAATTCTGGCGATAATGTGTCAAAA
>JACLAA010000079.1_pt1 | contig 22156 bp, 16 predicted proteins | sample 8027891 | NCBI WGS metagenome assembly JACLAA01 (sample SAMN15724900, study PRJNA655200) | protist metagenome | isolation source: fluorescence activated cell sorting (FACS) single amplified genomes of... | place: Spain: Blaines Bay Microbial Observatory, Mediterranean Sea | collected 2016-01-19 | reverse complement strand
TGCAACGCTTTCTGCGCGATGACGGAGACGGCGACGCGGCCGATGGGCACGTCGTGCCTGTCGAGAACCTCCACGCGGCGATCCACGTAATCGCCGTGCTTGTAGATGTCCGTGAGCTTCAGCTCGAAAAACCCGACATCCTCGAAATCGATGCCGTTGTCGTCCGACACAAGGCAGAACGGGATCGTCGCGTCCTCGGGGTTGCCGCCGTCGAGCAGCGCCGCGAGTGCGGCTCTCAACCCGGAATCCTTCACCGGGAACGCCTTGGTGTACCCGAAATCCACAAACTGGCTCTCTTTCTTCACCCGCATGGTCTGCTGCTCGTCATCCCGGTGGAACTTGGGCATGAACTCGAAGAGCATGAACATCTGCCGCACTTTGTGGTCGTGGTACAGCGTCTTTCCCAGCTCGAACTGGCCGATGGAAACCACGATGCTGTCGGCGCTCCCCGCGGCGGAACCCGCCGAGGTCGACGCCTCCGTCGAGTCTCTCGGCTTGAGCGAAACGCTCGTCGGCGGCTGCGGCGCCGCGCTCGAGCCGAGAACGGTGTCCTCCTCGAGCTCCCGGCTCACGCGCGAGGGGTCAGAACGCATCTCGGAAACGCGCGCCGCGCCGCTCGCGGGCAGAGGCGCGCGCGCGGACATCGCAGTCGGCGCGTTCGGGTCTTTCCACGCGATGCTGACGAACACGGTTCCTCGTCGTTCGCGCGATTGCGAGAAGAGAGGGAACGAGCCCGTCACGGGCATGCCCTTGGAAAGAGGCTCGAGGTCCACTCGCGCGATGCCGATCACGCCGGCGCCCTCCAAGTCCGTGTCCGCGTCGTCGAAGGCGATGATCTCCACTGCCGACTTGACCATCTTCGCCTCGACATCCTTCGTACGCTTCAGCGGCATGTCGTGCACGTCGTCGAAGTCCGGGTTGGCGCCGCGACCGTATACGGTGTCGTGGCTAGGGAGCCCCGGGAACTGGTAGCTGCAGTACGGCACCATGGACGACGCGGGGCCGACGCGGGGTACAAGGTCCCGGCAGCAGGAGAGCTCGATGCTGATCATGTTCGGGAACGGGGTCTCCGCCGCGGCGGTATACGCGGCGACGTACGCGTCCTTCGACGGTTTGACCCGCACCGGGGGCTTGTTGCGGCGATACTCGCGCACGTCCGCGACGATGCTTTTCCGCATGTACGCGGCGTAGCGCAGACGCGCGATCACCTCACCGCTGCGGCCGATGACGTCGCAGAAGTGCTCCGCTGGGGCTTCAGCCGTGCGACCAGCCAGAGTGTCGTCGAGCACCCACGACAAGTTGATATTCGCGACGCCGATGGTCGAGAAGTCCATGCCGAGGGACTTGTTCAGCTCCACGGGCAGTCGCTTGGCGTCCAGGTACTCGAGGAAGAAATCATCAGCCTTGACGATGTACTGCAAAGTGTGATCGGTGCTCACCGATAGACCCTGATGCACCGGCGTGGTCTGCGTCTCGTGCTCGAAGAAATCCACAGTCATGAACGTCTCCGGGTTCTTCTCACCGATTTTGTCGGCGTCCACGTCGATGCTCATCAGGCGGAGCTCGAAAATGTTCTCGCCGGGCGACAGATCCGCCAAATCATCCACAGGAGCCTTAGGGGCCACGTCTTGCGTCATACCATCTCGGCTCGAGCGCACAGTCTGCGACTCTGGTTTCTCCGTTGCCTCGACGTACTCGCGCCCTCGGACCTGCGCCTCGAGGGCGTGAATCTTCTTCTGTCGGCGATCCAGCTCGTTTTCGTGCGCCTTCACCTTCTTGAACAAGCTCTCGTTCATCTTGTCGGCCCGCGTTTTCTCCTCAACAAGCGCGGCGCGCAGGTCATCAACCTGCTGCTCCTCGAGTTTAAGGAGCCTATGAGCCTTGCGCAGCTCCTCGACCTGATCGCCGAAGGTCTCGCGAAGACCGCGAAGCTCGGCGCGGAGGGACCCTTCATCAATCCCGTCGTCGACAACGGCCACCTGCGCGTTGTTCATCTCGCGGGTTTCCAGCGCAGCTCGGCTCATGTCCATGAGCACACTGATCTTCTCGTTCGCCGCCTCGAGCTCAACCTCCATGCGGGAGCATTCAATGCGCAGACGGTCCCGCTCTTCGCGCGTGGCGGCGGCTTCCTCTACACCCCGGGTACCGATGGTCTGGATGGTCCGCCTGAGCTCAACCTCGCGGAGCTCGGCATCGGCGCGTTCGCGCTGCGCCTCCGCCATGAGCGTCCGCAGCTTCCGCGTCTCCGATTGCGACTCCGACGGAGCGTTCATCGCCGTCGCAAGGAGCTGGTGGTTCTCCTTCTCCAGGGCCGCACGCTCGCGTCGTGACTGTTCGAGCGCGGGCTCGAACTCGTGGGCCGCGTCGAGTTCCATCGCCAGACGCTTCTCCTCCGCGGCGAGCTTCAGATTCTCCCTGCGCTCTTCGTTCAGACGCTTGTGGGTGTCGTCGAGCTGTTGCAACACACGAGTGTGGTTCGCCTTCATCGTGCCGAGCGCAGACTGAGCCTCGTGGTAACGCTTCTGGAGCACCCCCGCGCGCTCCCAGGCTGACTTGATCTCCGCTTGGAGCTCGCTCGCAGAGTAGGGGGCGACGTAGCCCTCAGTGCCGGGCGCAGGTAACGCCGTCTGCTGCTCTTTCTTCAGCTTTCTCTCAAGCTCGGCGCTCCGCGCCGTGGCCTCGCTGAGCTGCTTTCTGAGCGAGGCGACTTCGCCCGCCTGCGCGACGGGTTGCCTGGACCGCTTCTGGAGCGACGCCGAATCCGCGGCGGATTTGACGGGCACGATCGCCGAACTGGGTTCGGGTTCGGGGTCGGGTGGGGAAGCCTTAATCGCTTCAGCAGCCTTGGCCGCAGGCGTGACACGACTGGCCGCCTTCTTCGCAGGCTTCGCAGCTACCGGTGCTGCGATCGTCGGCTTGACCACGCGCAGCGTCTTAAACAGCTCCGCCATCGAAATGTGTCCGTCGCCGTTCAGATCGAGCTTGGCGACGAGCGCGAGCAGGAATCGCTTCTCCTTCAGCGTGACGTCGGGGACGAGCTCCTCAAACAAGGAGAGGAGCTCGCGGTTCTCGAGAACACCGCTGTTATTCTTGTCGAATCGTTGGAACACCGCAGACACGGTGGACTTCGCAGCGTCGATTCGATCTTTGAGTCGCTTGATGACTTCGAGCACCTCGGCGGATTCGCGATCGGCGACTTGCGCGCCGATGTTGATGCAGTTCTTCATCGACTCCACCAACTCCATGTACGTCACCTTACCGTCGTTGTTCGTGTCGCACATGGCACAGAAATACCGTTGCTGCGCTGCGGTCACGCCAGGCATCACAGCTTCCAGGAACTTACCGAGCTCATCTGAGTCAAGGTGCTCGTTCTGGTCACTGTCAAACCTGTCGAAAGCCTCCTTCAAGTGAATCTGTTCGCGCTTCAGGTACGAATCCAGAGCGTTGAAAAGATCTTCGTGCGTCACGAGGTGAACACGGCCATCAACGAGTCGCCCGACAGGTTCAGGCCAGTCCGCATCGGAAATGGGCTTATCGTACACCTTCATCATGGAACGGTCCAGCAGGTACGTCTGGCCCTCGTGCGCGAGGTCTTCCAGGACCCATTCGTCGCCGTCTGTCGAAACCGGGGCAGCGGGCGCGGCGGGCGGCACTTTACCGCCCGCGGCGTGCAGTGCCTTCCGGAACTCGTCGCACTCCTCAGCGAGCGCGGCGGCTCTAGAGCGTTCCTGTCGCAGCATGTCCTTCAGCCGTTCTTCCATGGTTGAAGACTGCCCCGGAAAGACAGAAGCCGCGCTGTGCTGCCCAGGCTTCATCATACGCGCGGCCTTGAGAGCCTCGTCGAGTTTCACCTTGTACTCTTTGCACATGTTCTTGAAGTGCGCGCCTCGCTCGTTCTCTTTCTGCAGCTTGCGGGTCAGCTCTCGAGTCTCATCTTCGAGCTCCGAGACCCGCTGCTCAGCGGCGAAGAGTCGTGACGAGTTGGAGTCGCCCTTGGTGGGTCGTGCCATTCCCGGAGCCAGGGACGCGCGTTTCGCTGCTTCCTCCGCGCGCGCCAGGCGGGCGAGCGATTGCTTCAACTTTCTGTCTCGCTCCACCGCCTCCATCTTCAGCGTTCGGTTCTCCATCTGGAGCGTGAGCAACCGCTCCTCATCGACGCCGCCGCTGGGTTTAGCCTGAGCGTAGGTCAGAAAGGACGTTTAAAAGATATAAAAGCCGTCAGCATCGTGTGGGGATCGCCAGATAGGAGTGTTGGGGAAGGGTCAGCGGACAAATTTCGGGTCGGCAGTGCCCACACGCACCTTGCGCGTGGCATCTCGTTTGGACGTCCTCAAGGCATGGGTGGAGGTCACCGAAACGGAGTCCGCCTCTTCGTACATGGCGACTCGTCGCACCACTACGGTCGATACGCCAACCGTGTGACGCGTCGCCGTCTGCGACCTCGGCAGTGGTCGTCGCCCGCCACGGAACGTGCTTTAGAAAACGGCATCGTGGTCAAGAAAAAGCAACGGTCGGTTCGAAACTTAGCCTCGAACGGACGACGGAATCCTGAATTTTGGAAACGCTCGTTTTCAGGAGACGGACCGTTTCGTTTGGATTTCGCCCTCCTCGGCGCCCTCGAAAGGGACACTCTCGACGACACGCGCATACTGACGCGTCCGCGCCTTACCCGTATTCTTGCCCTCGTGCGTCGCATCTCCCCGTTCCCGACTCAACTCATGACCGTTCTTTCTTTCGCCGATTCCGGCCGCGGAATCTCCAACTTCACTCTCGACACTGTCGCCAACAAGGCGATCGAGCTTGGATTCGAGAAGGAAGGGGCGCTCAACAAGAAACCCGCACAACGTGCGGACCTCCAGCGTTTCTTCAACACCTATGGTGTCAAAGCCTTCTCGCGGTTCAAGGATAAGTTCGAGAAAGAGAAATTGCTCCCTCCCGAGGAATACCTCGCCCAGAAAGAGGCTGCTGAGCGCACGGCGAAAGAAAGCGAGTTTGCTCCCGTCACCGAGGAAGAGTACATCGAGGCCACGCAAACGGCTGACGCTATGGAGAAGAAGTGGAGGCTTTTCAAGAAGTGCGTCGCGCGTATCCCTTCTGTCTTCACTTTAAACGTCGCAGAACCGTTCGCTGACATTATACTATTCCTATTATCCTATGTCACTACAACACTAGACCGGGCGGCATCGGCGTCAAATCCGACCTCTACTACGATGTGCAAGGCGCTCGCAGCCAAGTTGACTCCGGCGACATCATGACCGAGTGTCCGCAGTGGAATGATATCGGCGCTGTTGACTATGTCGGCAAAGCGACCTGGATGGGCCACCACAAGCTGAAAGGCAAAACCAAAGAGCAGGCTCGAGCGATCTTCTGTAAGCTGCTGAACGACGCGCTAGCTGACAAGGCGGCCCACTTCTATCCTTAGAAAGAAGCTCACGCCTTTCGAGACAGCGTGCGTTGCTTCGTCGCAACTTTAACGAGTGTCTCCTCAACCTTGAGTCCTTTCCTGCGTCGAGTAGCGTCGACGAGCTGGCGAGCCATGTTCGGTCCCGCGTCGCCGTCTTCTCCGAACTCTTCTCGCTCTTCTTCGGTTTTTGGCGTGAAGAAGGGGTCGATGTCCAGTCGCTCCCAGTGGCTCAGCATCAGCTGCGCGTTTGACGCGCCTGAACTGCTGTGTCGCAACTCGTCCGCGAAACCAAACGAGGCAGCCACGGGAAGGTAGCTGTGAATGATGAACACGCCAGTACCCTCGCGGATGGATTCTGAGAGAATTTTCGCACGACGTCTTCCGAGCACGGAATATGTCCCGCCAAGCGCCTCAGAAGTGGTGTTGATCACTGCGAGGTACATGGCCTCGACGAGTCTCGGTCCCGCCTTCAACACGCTGCGGCGAATAGCTTCCCTCGTAGCGCTTGTGACTTGACCAGAGAATGGACCGTACTGCTCCTCTCCAAACCCTCCATCGCCTTCTTCATCACCATGGCGAGGCTTTGGAATAACCTCTAAACGAACGTTGACTCCAAACAACGGTTCATCGCAGAGCGGCCCTCGTAAAGTTGCCATCTGAAATCCCGTGAGTGCGTTTCCCTCCACCGTACTCATCACCGTCGGGTCGGACATGTCGATGAGACTCGTCGACGATGCGCCGCCGGGAGCAGCGTACTGGTGCGGCGTAGGCGTGATTCCAAAAGCCTCGCCGACCAGAGGCTTGCCCAAAGACCTAAGGGGCATGCCCGTTTCACCATCTACCGTCTCTCCGACCGTTAGCAGGTTCGGACCGACTTGTTTCGGTCCAAGTGCCCAAGCCTCGGACAGAATCGCCTGAACGTCGCCCTCCGTTCCGTCCCCCTCAACCGCGAGCGCGTCTCGCGAAGTTTTGAGCTTACTCAGAATCTCCGGCGCGAGCGTGTCCGCATCGTCGAGTTGCTCGTTGTGCGAGGAGAGCAGCACTTTTTTAAGGCTCTCCATGGAGTCTTCGAAGACACGAGGAAAGTACGGAGGCAAAGGACTCGCGGTGGCGCGTATAGTCAGAAGACCATTAGACGTCGTAGCCTCCGCGACGCCGGTGGAAGAGACTGATTCTCTGAAAGACACCAGGGGAGGCGAAACTTTCAAGTCCACCTTCGCAAAGCGTTCGCGAAGGTCAGCGATGCACCGTTCAAGGTGTACCTCACCAGCCGCTGCGATGACATGCTCACCCGTCTCCATGAGTCCAACCTCTACGAACGCGTCGGAACGGTTCAGCAGACGAAGTCCTTCGACCAAAGCCGGCATGTCTGAAACGTTCTCTGGTTCAACCGCGACCTTGACGATCGCCGCAACCTGGAACATCATGTTGCCAAACGGCGGACACATCTTGGTGCTCGACAGTGTAGCGCTCTTCAAGATGTATCTTTCCAAACCACCGATCGCGAGAACATTACCGGCAGGTACCTCCTTGACTCGGAACATTCCCTGACCCATCATGAGGTAAAGATCTTCGATGACGATCTCCTCGCACGCGTCTTCGCCGGGATCGCTCGGATCGTACGCGCCGTTTATGACGTACAGCTTGTCCCCTTCTCGCAGCACGCCAGAATATACGCGGCCGAAACCTAAGAAGACACTATCACCGGCCGCGCCCGACATCCCATTGACGGCAGAAACGGGAACCGCAAGCATCTTGCTCACGAAAACAGCAGTTGAAGCGCCTTCCGAAGTGCTGCAAGTAGCGACAGCCTTGCGAGACTGGGTGAGTTCGCGTGCGTCCGCGGGGTCAAGCTCCGCCTTCAGCGTCGGCGCAGGCATGAGCCGGAACGATCTGTGCGGTGCCGATTTGATGGGACTGGGTAGACAGGTTGCCACCATCTCCAGGACAGTCGGTGACAGCGGAAGCCAAGCCTTCAAGATGCAGTTCAACGCGTACTTTCGATCGCTGCTCTTGATGTCTTTTTCGGGGACGTCGACTTTCAGCGACGCCGCCATGGTGGCCAAGTCCTTTCCTTCGGGCGGGTAACCGTGCTTTTCCGCCTCTGCGGCATGATACATCTTCCAGATGGGATCAAGCACGAGTTGGACAAAAAGAGGTTTGAGTTTGCCACCCGCCGTCTTCTTCCCCACGATTTTCTTCGATTTCGGGTGATAGAACCAGTCCCCCCAAAGACCCCTTTGAAGCGTCTTTGAGCTGCACCCAAGCTTAGAGGCGTACATTTCCGCGAACAAGTCGACGCGAAACGCCCATCCATCCGCTGCGCAAGCGAACGCCACGTTGCCCCGATCTACCGAGAAAGCATCATCGGAGTGATCCGCGTCCGTCACAATATCCTCCAACTCAGCATCCTCGGGCAATGTCTCCTCACCCTCGGCGGCATTGTCGCCGCCGAACGCGTCCGCCGTCGCCAAGAGCGTGTCCGCCTGCGAGATGAACTTTTCGGACACAAACGCGCTCATCACGCCGTTGATTTCGTGCAACAGGTTGCGCATGCGTTCGTACGCCTCCAGTGGCGTATATCCCATCTCTATGATAAGCCGATCCAGCTTGTTGAACACTAAGCAGGTTTGAAGTCGCTCTTCCCACGCCTGGCGGAGCACCGCGTGCGTCTGCACGCAAATGCCCTCGACGACGTCGACAACCACCAAACCGCCGTCGCTCAATCTCGCGGCGGTGGACACCTCGCTACAGAAGTCGACGTGTCCTGGGGAGTCGATGAGGTTGATGAGCAGGGGTTCAGGCTCACCCGCACCAGGCGCCACCTTTGGGGTGTACAGAAGAGAGATTGCCGCGCTTTTCATGGTGATACCACGCCTCTGCTCGTCGTCGAGGAAGTCCATGAAACGAAGCTTACCCGCGAGTTTCTGGCTGATGAACCCGTTGTGCGCGATGAGGCCGTCTGATAAGGTAGTCTTGCCATGGTCTACGTGCGCGAGGACACATATGTTTCGAATGTTCTCCCGCTTACTTTGCAGAGCAGACAACCGCTCCACCGCACGCTCCATCGCGTGCGCGTGGTCCCGTCCCGGAGCGTCCGCCGCCTCTAGTTGTGAGGGAGGTTTCTGTGTCCGCCCGAGAAAATGCCGCTTGTCAGATGCACTGGCGCTGATAGCTGAGGCTGACTTGGCAGTCGAGGAAAACGTCGACACCTTATCTTTGCCTTACGGCCACCGCCATCACTCTCCTGTGCACCCACGAGACGCACGGTTGGTTACGAGCTCTCGGAAAGGTCGACTCGTCACACCGTCACCAAGGCCTCTTTCCAAGGCTTCCCCGTATTCGCAATGTCGGTGCTTTGTGCGCCCTCCCTCCGATTGCAACCCTGTTCCATCAGGGCGACCCGCGGGTCGAAGCGCGGTGGTCGCGCTCCTCGCTGTGTCGCCAACGATGGTCGACCCGAGAAGCCCGCCTCAGCGGAAAAAGCGCCTCGTGGACGCCGCGAGTTGATGCTGAACAGCAGCAGCCTGCTCGTCCTCGGCGGTCTCCTCGACAACGCGCTCGGCGGCGTGGTGGACAACTCTCGTCCCAGCGGTCTCGGCCTCGCCAAGTACAGCGACGACATTACTCTCACGCTGTGCCCTAACAAGCCGAACTGCGTTTCCACCACGGATGATCTCAACGACGATTCGCACTACATTCCTCCCTGGACGTACAACCCTGATGAGGGACGCGGCATCCGAAACCCCGCGACGCAAGCCCAGGCGATGGATGAGCTTGTTGACGTGGTCACCAACACCGATTGTGACGGGTTCGAGACGACCATTGTGACGAGGCTGGACGATTACTTGTACGTCGAGTACAAGGATCCCAGGTTTGGGTTCGTGGACGATGTTGAGTTCTTCTTCGCGCCTGGGGACAGGAGTCGCGTGGAATATCGAACCGCGGGACGCGTGGATAAGGCGCCGAGTGCGGGCGAGACGCAGCGGAAACGCATCAAAGCGCTCCGCATCGCGCTGCAAAAGAAGGGGTGGAAGAGCGTCGGTTTCTAAAGTCTCATGCTAGTGGCAATGTATTACGTAGGTCATTTTAAGTCATCGCGTCTAATCTCCACGAGGCCGTACAGCTGTTTCGCGACCGTCTTGGGAACCCCGCTGATCGGGTTGCCTGTGACGTCCAACACCTTAAGGCTCTTCAGGTTCACTACAGACTCGGGAATCTCTTCAAGCGCGTTTCCGCTCAAGTCTAAAACTTGCAAGTGAGGCAGCTCGAATACGATGGCAGGCAGCTGCGTCAGCTTGTTGTCCGCGAGACACAGCGACCGTAGCTCCTGCCCGTTCTTCTCCAGTACTCTACTCAATCTGCACACGCACGCCTCGCCCACCTTCTCACACAACATGTTCACGCACTGCAAGTCTGAGCTGTTTCGCAGGTCGAGTGCTTTCATCGAAGGCGACCGGTTCGCCTCGAGCAGCGTGCGCACCACCTGGTACAGTCGGTTCGCCATCAGTCTTGAAATGCCTGCTGCAATCGAGACCTCCACCGGGAACTCAGGGCTCAAGCGCTCATGCGTGCTGTGCTTAAACGATCGAAACGAAGGTTCGATGCGGTGCCGAGGCGTGTGTCACCGGGAGACTGGCGCCACGTGGAAGATGGAAATGGGCCGGCTGTTTAGGTCTGTCCTATACACGAGCCGAACAATTTCGAGAATCGGCACCCGGCGAAACGCGGGACCAGAAAAAATCAAAGAAAAAAAGCCGGCAGTCTTCGAAAACGAGGTAACAAGAAAATGGCGCGCCCGGCGGGTGCGGGCGGCGGGGTCGCCCGCTTGCGCACTGGGTACCGATATAACGCGTTGTTCGTCTTCGCGTTACTCTCGTGCCTGCTATGCGAGGCATCCTCTTTGCTGACGGGATACAGGCGCGTGCACGCGTGGGGTTTCAATCGTTTCGGCCAGCTTGGCATCGACCACGAGCCCAACCAGTCGAGGCAAGCGAAGCCGGACCAGTGTGAGCCTCAGTTCGTGCCTACACTCGGGCACGAGGTGCTTGGTCAAACTGGAACAAACATTCAGCGGATCGTCTCTGGACAGAACCACGCCATCGCCATCACCGAGGAAGGGGACCTGTACGTGTGGGGAAATAACGACATGGGGCAACTGGGCCTCGGAAAACTCGGCACTGAAGACACCGAAATACGTTTCAAGCCTACGTTGCTTGAGCTTTTCAACCCTAACGGCCTGAAGCTCAAAGTCGTGGACGTCGCGATGGGCTTGGAACACACGCTCGCGCTCGTCAACGGTGGTCGAGTGTATGCGTGGGGGAGCAACTTGTACGGACAGCTCGGCTTAAACGAGGATCCGGAGACGACGCCTTTTTCGAGTGTCCCCCAGGCCCTTGACGTCGGTGGTGAGTTGGTGAAGAACGTCTCGGCAGCAGCCGGTCATAGCGCTGCGCTTACTTTCACTGGTGGCCTTTTCATGTGGGGTGCGAACCAAGAAGGTCAGCTCGGGCTGGGAGGATGCACGGAACCAGATGGAAGGGGCTCTGACCCGTGTCTGAACTCTGTCCAAAAGCCGACGAAGATTCTTCGAACCGCGGACGGAAGTTTTATGCCCCAGATTAAGCTCGTGGCGTGTGGGGGTCACGTGGCTGGAGGGACAGACAAAGCTCTAGAAGGAGGCCACACCATCGCCGTCTCGCAAAGTAACGAAGTGTGGGGTTGGGGTGACAACTTTCACGGGCAAGTCGGTAAGCCGCAACAGTACATGAAGATCGCAAATCATACTGAGGTTTTCACGCCGAACAAGTATGACGAGGTTACTGGGAGGTATTACAACCGCGAAGTGATGCCAGTTTCAGCTGGATTCCTCATACTTGAAGAGGCTACATACCCACCACCACCAGCTGCTGTTGCATATCCACCGCCTGCAGTTGAAGGCGAAGAAGTAGCCAACGACACTGCTGCGGTGATCACCGAAGCATCGCCGCCGCCGCCACCATCACCGAGCGCTGCCTCTATGGCCCTCGAAGTGGTAGGTTTGAAAGCAGGCTCGCATCACTCTATAGCTTTAGTTCGAACTGGCGAAATGTTCGCTTGGGGCGACAATTTCCACGGTCAACTGGGACTTGGATACATATCATCGCGACGCGAACCGGACCGCTTCGAGAAAACGCAGGAATACAGAGCCCCAGAAATGATCGATCGACCAACGCGACTCAAACATTTCGATTTTTATATGGCCAAATTGTCAACTATCCTTCAGGGAAACGAGACAATAATCATAGAAACTGCGGAGCGCGTGACTGGAAGAATTCAATCAGAGGTGGACGCGCGCATAACGCAGATCGATGCCGGAAATTTCCAGACTATTGCGCTTTCAAGCAAAGGAAATGTTTACATATGGGGAACGAACGCTTTAGGACAACAGGGTACATGCGATTGTGGCGCGTGTATGGCAAACTATGATGCTGCGGGCACGTGCCCAGATATCCAAGCACCACCTGCACCACCATCTCCCGAAGCGCCGGTTATCGCGGGTATAACGTACGAAGCGGCACCCTTCGTACCAAACATCGAGAAGTACGAATGGAACGATGAATGCGAGTGCAACTGCGCTGGTGCGGGGACGTGCAAATACACGCCGCAGATTGAAAATACCAACGCGATCAACGCTGGGCGGTGCGTCGGGTTCAATGAAAACACGAAGTGCGAATGTACACCACCATATCTTGAGATGACAGGAGAGATTACCGCGATGGACACGCCGATGACATTTGCTCTTGGTGCGGAAACCAATTTTACGTTCGTTACGGTCGCTGCAGGCGGCGCCATGTTTGCGATATCGGAGGCGGAGTGCCCGACAGACAACAACGGGAATGCGTGTTCAGGCAACATAGGCGCCTGTACTGCTGATACAGCTGAAGCGCTTAAGACATGTGACTGTCCTGATGGCAAGGCGGTAAGTTCATTTCATTATTTCCCTCCTTTTTAATTCTTTACTAAATACTCACGTTTGCCTTGCGTTACAGGGTATCTTTTGCGAACACACCTGCCCCGTCGGGACCGAGGATGACGTGATTCTTATCCGTGGGGCGGGACACAACAGTATCAAATTTCCGGATTCACGATACAGTGTGATTGACGACGGCCCGATGGATGGAATGATTTGCTCAGGTCACGGTATTTGCGACGATAAAGGCGCCTGTGATTGCGACGAGTACGTTCCCGAGTCTTTACTTCAACGCGTTTGAATTTATTTCCCCATTTTACTCGATTTTTGCTGACACGCACGCCTCTTACAGGTATTGGTACGGTGAACGATGCCAGCATATGTGCCCTTGGGATAATGAAAAGCGACATTGCAGCGATAACGGCGTTTGCGTGTATGATCCTAGCGTTCAGGAACTTCCCTACTGCAAGTGTAACGCGTACTACACGAAAAACCCCAACCAGTTCCTGGCGGATCAAGCCCTCGCGGAGTGTCAGGAACAACAAATTCAGATACAGGATAATGGCTGGTGTTCATATTATGATGCCACCGTGGGTTTCGGTGAATGTTTCGAAGCCGGCATGTGCGGCGTCTGTGAAGACAAAGAGGGCGGGGCCCCCCGTAGCCGGTCTATCGTGTTTACCCTCACTCTAATGTGCGTGTTAAGCGTTGCGTTGTGGTCGTAACTCGGCAGTCCGTAGTTTAAAGCTTAGACAGAATCAATCATTTGAAATGTATTTACTGGAAAAGAAGCTAGTAGAGATCTATTGCTAAAAAGTGTCTTGACGTCCTTGCTTTGAGTATTTATTTACCCGATTAAAAGAAGATCCAGATGAACATGAACACACAAAACAACACGAGCATCGAACCGTACTCCGCAAGCGGCCTGAGCGTTATGCGTTTGTCTCCAGTGACTTCCCGAACGTGCATAGTCGCGGCGATCATGAGTCGTGCGAGAGGGGGAAACTCCATGTCCGAGATTGGCCTGTGAAGCCAGTCGCCCTGGTAGAGTCCCTTTGCGTTTGCTTTCGACTTTTCGAGCCTAGCCCATCCGATTTTGGGCCTATGCACACCGGGCGACGTCGAATGATCCATTTCTCCCATGTTTCTGGAACCGCCTCCGATGGACGTTCGCCGCGTCGCCTCCTCGCCGAGACGGTCCAATCTGAAAACAGAAAACGCAGCGCTGCGAAGCTTAGGAACCCTTTTCCGCAGCGGGTGCGAGGGTCCGACCGCCGAAGTGTCTCGATCAAGTCGCTCGAGGAGGGCGAGAACAATCTGTGCTTGCCCCTCTTGATCTAGCGAAAACATCGAGAGTTTCGGTACCAAAACTTGCGGCGCTGCGGCGTATCCCGCGCGAATGTTTCCCATCGGCGTCGACGAGTGCCACTCAGACGAGCCATCGCCGACCAACAACTCTGGTGGATCCCAATCGAGAATTTGGGATTTTATGAAAGGTAAAAACGCATCATAAGGCGTCGGCGGAGGGGGCTCCACGTTCGGAGTGGGCGGAGCATATGGATCAACAAGAGCAAACTTGTTGTATGCTGTCTCAACGTCTTCGAGCAACTCGAGCAACTCCGGAATGGATGCGAGCACACGCAGCACGCTGAGCAGCGCGTTCGCGGTACCTTCAGCATCAACGGGAACTCGCTTGCAGCAAAGCTCAAGAAAGTGTCGCATGAGCTCACAGTAGAAAGGCAAGTTATGCAAAACGTGTGCCTTGTCTATTTGCTGCCTCGGACGGCCTCTTCGGCCGCCCCTAGAGCCAGACGCGCCTGAAAGAGGAGACGAGTCGTCCGCGAAAGCGGGCGAAGACGGCTTCCTCTCCGTCGCCACCGCTGTCACAGCCTCGAGGCCTCGAGAGAGCGTCGATGTGGGTGATCCCGACGACCGCAAAACACGAAACGGCTTAGGAAACTCAAGGGTCCAAGGCGTCAGATATGTCACCCATAAAGTCAGCAGCGGCGAGAGGCTAGCCGTGCTTTCGGTCGGCCACTGTGTAAAAGCCTCGCACAAAAAGCGGTACAGCGGCTTCTGGAGCATCTCTTTGGCACGCTCCACCTCCTCGACCGAGTCGCGCTCTCTATCAGCAGGCGAAGGAGTACGACGCGCCGATCCTCGCGCGAAAGGCGTGCTACTACCCCCCGATGCAGGGGGTGAACGCGGTGACAATCGCTCGCCATCCGCAGTCACACTTCCCGTCGTTTTCTTTTTCGCGCCATTGTCTTCCGATGTCTCGGCAAATAAGTATGTCGTCAACAGAGAGACAGCGTTGACGAGGTCATCGTTAGGTGGATTGTAATACGAATACTGCTGTTGCAGTCCCATAGAATCCCCATATCTCGAGCCGATAGCGAAACCACGAGAGCGGCCATCCGCGCTGATGCCGTACGGTGATCGCGAAGGATCTTCAGAGCGCAGAGGCTCTTCAACTCCTGGAAGCCAAAATTCGATCATTATGCTCACCAGCATCTCGCCCTGGGTGACATTCCCGGAGCGGTAAAAGGGCTCGGACGGCCTAGACCACCCTCCCGTGCCACGTACCCCCACCTCCCGCGAATTTCCACGTCCGATACTCGCAGGACCGCGGGGAAGGAAGTATTCGAGATGTGACAGGAGGAGTTCGCGATACGGATGTATTTTTTGGCTTCGGCCGAGCAAACCGTCCATCCACTGGGGTCGACCGGAGCCCGAACCGTACGGCGATCCTTGCCTGCCATGCCTCCTCCTGTCGTTCGTCAGGGAAACCGAGCCGCGCGCTTCTGAGCACGCGTAGTACGCTGACCAGAACAGGAAGTAGTGGTACAGTCCAAGGTGAACGTGAAAACGACCTTGCGTGTCCCGCTGCACGCAGTTACGGTAGGGCAGACGCTGGTTTAGCTCTGCAGGATCAGTTTGAAGGCGACGTTGCGTGCGCACGGGCAGACGTTCGAGCGGAAATGCGAACTGCATCAGGCCGTCGGCGTCTGCGGCGAGGACTGCTTTCATCAGCGGTCCGGTGGGGGAGAGGAAATCTATCAGCATCCAAGCCTCTCGCTCCGAGTTCCTGTCCTGTCGCCCCGCGGAGACGGACTGAAGCCAACCATTGGCGCCGTCGTCGAAGTTGAAGATCGACCACAGCAACGGTTGATAGCACGCGCTGAAGAACCCCCGAAGGTTGTCGCGGTTGTTCTCCAGCACCCTAAGCACGCTGTTGATGCGGTGCGACAGCGACGAGTGCCGGCCGCGCAGTATGCTGTTTAGCTCCTCGAACGTCGTCGGTTGCTTGTTCGCCCCGCCGGAATCGTGGCGTGGGCTCCCGCCGACGCCACCCACGGAGCTGCTCGCGCCCACGCCCGCTCGACGGGGGCTTGCGCCGCTTCCTAGTGTCGCCGATCTCGGTGTGCCGGTACCGAAGAACTCAGCACGGAGACCATCCATGGTCGGTCCCCGAGGCACCCCCAGGAGGTATGCCACCAGCACTTTTGCGCCACAGCTTGTGCTCGCGCTCCGGCCGGCGAGGTCCAGTTCACAGAAAAAAAAATGGCCTCATGTGTCCCGCATACATAGTGTACCGGGTACACCCTCTTTGAAAGAATGCGCTTTTCGCTCCCCTCCTTTTTGTTCTCACGGGAAAGCACTTTTCCGAAGTCTGACTGAAAACCATACGACTCGATTTTGGGAGTCGAGGCGCGTTTTGGGGTTATTAACTCAAAATTCGGATTCCCCATTACTTGTGAAACGGAGGAAAGTACCACGAAAGTATTAACGGTTAAGATGCATAACGTCACTTCATTCGTCACACACGCGTCGATGCGTCTTGTCTCGCTCGCCGTGCTCGCGCTCGCGCTTCTCGTCGCGCCTGCCACGAGCGAGGGGGAGAAGTCCGCGTGGACTTGCGAGTCCGACGGGTTCTGGCACGAGAACGGCGTCAAGAGCCAGTACACTTGCTCCGAGTCCGGTTCCAAGGCTGACGACGGTTCGAAGGGCGAGAGCCCGAGTCCGACCTCCAAGGGAGACGAGAAGGCGGAGGGCGGTAAGGAGGATGCCGCGACCGTGTGCCCCGGTGACGGCAACGACGCGGGCTTCGACGCTTTCCCCACCGCGACGCGCACGTGCGTGAAAGGTCCGCCGAACGACGCGACGCGGTGTTGGTGGACGTATAGACCGCCGACGTCGCAGACGGGCCGAATCCCGCTCGTGGTCGACATGCACGGCGGAGGCGGTTGCGCGTCGCACCGCGCGCGGTGGTCCGGCTTCAAAGCGTTAGCGGACGCAAAACTGTTTGCGGTGGCGTGGCCCGCGGGCTACGCGAACGAGTGGGGGACGTGCGGCTCGGATTGTGAGGCCGTCAGGGCGGCAAACGGCGGCAAGAGCATCCGCGACACGGATGACATCACCTTCCTCACGGCACTCATCGCTTTCGAGGCCGCTCGCCCGATGGACGGCAGCCCGCCGCCCATCGACGCGACGCGGGTGTACCTCACGGGTTTCAGCATGGGATGTATGATGGCGCACAGGTTCGCGATGGAGCGGTCGGACCTGACGGCGGGGTTCGGGTGTCACGGCGGCGACCTGATCGGCGCCGGAGCCGACTTGAACGCGCAAAAGGCGAGGTTTTCGATCGAGCCCTCCGCCGCGTTCATGACTGGCGGATCCTCTGACGCCTGGTTCTCACCGAGCGCCTTCGTGACGTGGCGGGCGTGGAACGGGTGCGATACGGGGGACGTGAACGTCGCGTCCACGAACGTCACGTCGCCTCGCGTCGGGAACATCCAACGCGGCGTCGGCTGCGACGCCCCCACGGCTCGGTACGTCGTGTTCGACGCGGGCCACACGGAGGACGACGCCATGGCCGCGGCGACGTGGGACTTCGTCGCGGCCTCCACGCGACCGGGCGCGAGCGCCGCGATCGCTGAGGTGGCACTCCCGGTGGAGCGGGCTCCCGTGACCAGTGCAGGGTCACAGTCTCGGGTGCCGGCGGGCGTCGCCGCGCTCGCGACGGCGGCGGCGTTTGTTCTTTCGTTCGGGTGAGAAAAACTCGTTCATGTTTTACGAAAAGTATGTAATATTGGGAAAAAGTTTGATCAACGCACTTCAACTTCTACGCCGCCTTCGGTCGCTTCCTCTTGCACGCGCACATCACCTTCATCTCCGAGAGTATCCGCGATACCCTGAAGTTCTCTCTCATCCCCATCGTCCTCGCTATCCTCCACCGGGGACGAATCCCTTCGTGCTTTCGCGCCTGCGCCGCCGCGAGCGCGGACGTCCGCGATGAGCTTTCCGAACACATCCGCCTTGGAAGCGGGCGCCGCCGCCGCCGCCAATCCCGATCCACCCGACCCCATCATGCCGGGAGCCGGCATCATTCCTGCGCGATCTCGATCTCGCTCGAGCTTACTCACCTCTTTGGCAATCGCCGCTAAGTTAGGCCTGTGCCCCGAGTCGATGGAGGCGTTGACGCGAAGGGTGAACTCCTTGTGCCTGTCGATCAACTGGTCCCTTCGGCCGACGGCGCTCAAACCGGCGTCCGAAAGAAGCTTCCTCAGAGGCTTGTCCTTCATAATGTGATACACGAGCTTGGGAAGCTTCGCCATCGCGTATTGCTCGTCGCTGTTCTCGTTGCCGAACTCGTCCTTGGGTGACGATTCGCCTCCAACCGCTTCGGCGATGGCGCTGCCGAACGCACCTCCTCTGGTGAGGCACACGTCGACGTGACTGTTGATGAGCCCTTCCTGGACGCCCACGCCACAGATGGGGCACTGCACCGTACCCGGTCGTTTTTTATCATCAGATCCTCCCGGGGTGGTGGACGGCGCGGACGGCTGGCGACTGCCGAGTTTCCGCCTGGATTTGCCGCCGCCGCCGCCTCCGTCTTCGTCGTCGACCAGGTCCACAACGTCGTCGCGCGCCGCGGCGTCGGTTTCCAAGTCAGATTCGCTCACCACATCGTCACCCTGATGTCCTCCGACGGAGAGAGCTTCGAGATCAAGAAAGAGGTGGCTATGTGAGTACGCGTCGCGCACGTGCACCGGCGACGTCTCCGCCGATATCGTCTCGAGCGAACCCGCTGACCCCTGCGCCCACCTCCCCGTCCCCGTCTTCGCAAACCAACAACAGCAAATCTGAGACCATCAAGAACATGATCGAGGGTACGTCCCCGCTCGTATCCCCACCGCCTAGCCTTTCCTGTGATGTGTCCCGCGCCCGCCCGACACCCATCCACGCCTCGTTTCGAACCGACCTGACCCTCGCATCTCTTCGCGTTCTCCCTCTGCAGACACCGGCACGGACGCCGCCATCCCCTTGCCGAACGTCCCCTCTAAGATCTTGACCAAAGTGATCGAGTACGCCACGTACCACACCGAGCAGGACAAGAAGGAAGGCGACAAGAAGGACGAGGACAAGGACACGACCTTCGACACCGAGTTCGTCAAGGTCGACCAAGCCACCCTCTTCGAGCTCATCCTGGTGCGTCTCGCGAACCCGATAACCCTTCTTCTCCTCCACCGCCCCCTTCGTCGCGTCCGAGAAAACCCAGATCTCACACTGACTCGATTCTTTTCCTCTCTCAGGCTGCCAACTACCTCAACATCAAGTCTCTGCTCGACCTCACCTGCATGACCGTGGCGAACATGATCAAGGGCAAGACCCCCGAGGAGATTCGCAAGACTTTCAACATCAAAAACGACTTCACCCCCGAGGAGGAGGAAGAGGTGAGGCGCGAGAACCAGTGGGCGTTCGAATGAGTTCGGACGACGCTCGGTCGATACACGCGACATCGGGAAGACGCGCGGGCACGTAGACATTTTGTAAATACGATGTGCCTTTCACAACAGACTCCGCGCGAAGATCACAGGAACGTCCCCGCCTGGTCGCTGGTCAGCGCCGGAAGCGAGATCTCGAGCTCCACCTCCGCGGTTTCGCCCTTCTCGCTCCCCGCCGCCGTCTGCGCCTTAACAGTCCACGGCCCCGCCGCGTCCCGCGCGTTCTCGCCGGAGGACTTGAGCTCGCCGCTGTTCAGGAGCTCGACGACGCCCTTGAACATCAGCTCGAAGCACTGCAGCTCGATGATCGCCGGTCGCGTCAGCGCCAGCGTGTCCTGCTCCCCGTTCTCGCCCTTCTCGAACTGGATCTTGCAGAACAGAGGCCAGTTCTCCTCCGCCGGCGGCGCGTCTCCGACGCTCGCCGCGATTTCCCAGCCGTGTAACTCCGCGTTGTCCACATCCTCGAACGGAGTCTCGTACACGGACGTGAACATGCAGGTCTGCCCCCCCGCGGCCATGGCGTTCGCCTCATCCTCTCCGTCGCCGGTGTTCTCCAGGTCGTACGCCTTCATGGCTGTCTCAAGGGTCTTGTGCACGGAGAAACCGTACGACCCGGCGTCCTTGCTGCCCACCACCGAGCCGAACGCCGTGAGCTTCATGGACACGTCCTCGCGGAGCACGAGCCTGTAGGTGAACTGGATCGGGCGGCGCGCGGCGAGGCTCTCCCAGGGCGAGGCGCGGACGTACGCCGCGGCGGCGGCGTACAGCGACTTCCCGAACTCGGGCGTGAACCCGTCCGTGCACTCCATCAAGCCGGGCAAGTGCTGCGTGCCGTATTCCTGATTCTCGGGCGCCATGCCCGGCTCGATGCTTCCGCGGATGATGTTCTCCAGGAACATGGGGGGCACCGGCGCGAAGTGGCACTCCTCGACGCCCAGCGCCTCGAGCGCGTTTTTGCACCCCTGCACGTACGGACACGCGGTCTCCTCCGCCCACTTCTCCTTCTCGCCCAGGTGAAGCGCCGCCGTCTTGGTGTCCGCGAATTTTATCGTCTTCGGCCGGCTCGGTGCCAACTTTTCCCCCGCCGCGTTGCTGTTCATCTGCGTCGGGTGCGTCATCACGCGCTTCAGGAAATGCAGCACCGTCTCCGACGAGGGCTCCTTCTTGGCGATATTCCCACCGAGCGCGGTCTCGGCGGTATCGCCGGGCTCGCACGACAGGAACTTACCGTCCTCCGTGGACACCACGAGCATCAGGTACGGCCGGACGGGGAGTCCGTCGTCATCGCGGATCCAGGCGCGAAGCTTGTGCACGTAGCAGTGCCACGAGCCCTTCTGCGGTAGGTTCATTATGTCAGCCGACATGCTCTGCGTTCGATACGGCGCGTCTCGGTCGCCGAGTAGGCGCAGGTGCGGTGAGGACTGAGTCGATTCGCGTTATCCGAAACTCTCAACGACCTGCAGGGTTTCTCGCTTTTCACGTGGAGTGCACATCTCTCGGAGACTTCCGGCAGCTCATAGCGGGGCTCGCGTTGCACGAGCGCGTGCGCGGAAAACCGGGGGGGGCGTCATAGGCCCAGTGCGGAAAGAGTAAAGGCGTGTTCGGGATGTTGTGCGCGTCTCTCGGCCTTTCGTGGTTCGCGACCGGCCCCAGGACAGCACCTTCGAGAACGCGTGGCAGCGCGTTTCGGATTCCTCGAGCGTCCACCTCTGCCCCCGACACCGCCGATGGTGAGCTGGACACCGTGTATCCGGAAGGGGATTGGCGCAACGCGGCGCTGGAAGCATCTCTGAGCGATGAAGGCAGATTGCATCGCGAGGCGCGCGGGCGAAACGTCACCTACATGCTCAAGGTGACGTACGACGGGGAGGCTTACCTCGGATTCCAGTACCAGCCTCGGGACGCGACGGTACAGGGAGAGATCGAGAAGGCGCTGAGCAAGCTCACGGGCGAGGACCGCGGTTTTCTCGGAGTTGGCGCTTCCGGGCGCACCGACACGGGCGTCCACGCGCGCGGCCAGGTCGTGCATTTCTACGCGCGGCGACCGCTCACCGATCTGACGCGCGCGCGCAAGTCCCTGAACGGCATGCTTCCGAAGGACATCCGCGTCGTGGAGCTGCGCAGACCGCATCCCGCGTTCCACGCGCGTTTCCACGCGGTTCGCAAGACGTACCACTACTACCTCGACACGCGGCTGGAGCACGACGTGTTCACGCGGAAACACGCGTTGCACTGCGGCTGGAAGCCGCCGGATATGGAACGTCTCCGCGCGGCGGCAGCGGCGCTTGTAGGAACGCACGACTTTAGCGCGTTTTCCAACGCGTCGCGCGACGCCTCCGTCGTCCGAGACCCGACGCGCACGATATACAGGTTCGACGTCGTGGAGCTCGAGGACGGGTTCGTGCGTCTGGAGGTGGAGGGCAACGGTTTTCTGTACCGCATGGTGCGCAATATGGTCGGCGCCATCATGCTCGCCGCGACGAAAAAAGGTGCGGGGGCGGAGGACGTCGAGGCGATGCTCGCGGGGAAGGACCGGCGCGTCGCGCCAATGGGCGCGCCGCCGCACGGTTTGTTCTTGCACGAGGTGGTGTATCCCGCGGCGCTCGTGGAGTGGACGCCGCCGAGCGAAGACGGAGAGGCATCGGCAGAGAACGAGCAGTAAAGGCCGAGAATCACGATTTAGTTTGCGGTGACGGTGTATTGATGAGACGCCGCGCTCGCGCGTTAGTATTCGTCGCAACCTCGCGAGACGCTCGGCTGCGACCGGGCGTCAGCCCTCATCCTGACTCGAGGCCGGGATCTCGGCAAACTGTTGAAAATACGGGCAACGCCACTCCTTCCCGCGCACGCCGCCGCCAGTCCGGGAAGCGTCGAAACGGTGTGATCGACGCGCGAACGACTGGAGAGATGTTCGGGGTGGACGCCGGGGACATCGACGATGACGAGCCGGACGCTTGGCCCGAGCCGGAGCAGCGCAAACTCGATGAGTCCGTGCGCTGTGCGATTTGCCAG
>JACLAA010006297.1_pt1 | contig 22172 bp, 17 predicted proteins | sample 8027891 | NCBI WGS metagenome assembly JACLAA01 (sample SAMN15724900, study PRJNA655200) | protist metagenome | isolation source: fluorescence activated cell sorting (FACS) single amplified genomes of... | place: Spain: Blaines Bay Microbial Observatory, Mediterranean Sea | collected 2016-01-19 | reverse complement strand
GGGGGGTCGTGTGTAAAATCATCAACTACTAGAGCCTCAGACGCACGAGTGTCTTCATCGGACATCTGAGTCGTAGGTGTGGTATTGTCAGTAGAGGGAGTATTGTCAGTAGAATGAGGAGAGAGAAAGCACGAAAGAAAAGCAAGGAAGTCGTCGTCGCGAGTGCGTTTTCTATTACGAGTCGAACCAGTATCGCGAGGCGACGAGTTGGAAAATTTCGATCGAGAGTTTTCGCCGGGCAAAAACAAAGAACGAACAAAGGTCGTCAAAGCAAGTGAACCGAACGCATCCTCGTCGTCGTCATCATCATCACCAAGCACGTTATCATCGTTGTCGTCACGAGACGGAACATTGTCGTGAGAAAGGGCGTCATCACGAGCCGGAGCAACGTCGTGGTCACCGTTGTCGTCAGGACAAGGAGCGAGAAGAGTTTCGTGAAGCGAAACGTTTTTCTCTGTAAGGTTGGCTGGGAGGCCTGAGAGGTCAGCTGACAACTTGGTATCTAAGACTTGGGCACCGGTAGTTTCCACACTGAAGGGAATAGGGATAATTTGGGCCCGTTTGGAGTCGGTAGATGCAAGTTGTGCGGCATCCCTCGTCGGGCTACCTTGCTCAACGTTGAGAGGAACTATTTCGTCGCACGAAGTCTTTTTCCGCTTTTGTCCTGGTGAGACAGGAGACGAACGAGTCTGGCAAGTAGACAGACGCGGAAGCGCCAAACGAATGTCTGATTTGCCCAGATCCACAGAGAGTGGAGGAGTGGGGGAAGAGGGAGAGTCCTGTGATTCTGGGCCGATTTGGAGTTGATGGAGTTTCGTGTTGGCATCATAGTTGACGACAGTGACCAATTGGTATTTGGCAACATTGTCGTCCCAAGGTGCCCCCCCCGCCGGGGACTGTTGGGCTCCCCCGTCCGGGAGCTGATCGCTGTCGAGACTGCCGACGGCGCCACGGTAGAAGAACTGGCGCTTCACGATGTGAGGACCGACCGCCTTAAGGAGCTGGCCTGTGTTGAGGTCGTTGACTTTGAGGTAGCGAGCTATCTCAGGATCACTCACGTCATGTTCAACAGTTTTGCCGTCATCACAAAAGACGATAGAAAGAGTCTTCACTGCTGAGACGACCTCTCCGAGGAAAAACTCAGAGACACCCGAGTCATCTGTAGACGCGCAAGGAATCGCAACAATATCGCCTGGTTCCAGGTAGGAGACCCGGATCACGTTGGACTTAAGCTTGGACTTTGGAGATCCCAAAGGTTCTTCAGGCGCAAGCGAGGTCACGCTCGAAGTCAGGAGGTCGAAGAAGAACTTTGTCTTCTCGTTCTGCTCCGCGCGCTCACGAACGTCCTTACTGCACGTAGAGGGAGTGTCTCGCCTGAGGAACAGCGATTTGCTGTGCAGGAGTGCTTTCATCGTAGACACGGTGATCCGTTTTTCGGTTTTATCTCTGCGAGGTGGACCTGTGAAACGAACGGCACATCCATCTTCGTCGCCTATATTCGGTCCATTTGCTAGAATCCTTCCGATTACCTTGCGAATCTCCGCAGCTCCGGCTTTCTTCTTCTTCTTGTAGTCGGGCGATAGGCTCTGACGTTGAAGGTCGGTGAGCCGCGCCGGATTCACTTTGGTCGCCCACGGAGGTGGCTGGGCTCTGTTGCTCGATAGTGAGCGAAGGAAGACATCCAGACAACGAGTTTGAAGAGTCCGGGATATCGCGCGAACCATCGTCTTCAATCGAGTAGCTTGAACCTTAGCGAAGGTCGCGTCGTCATAACGGTCTAGCGGGTTTTCATCCGGTCTTTCACGCGTGTACCGCGAGTGTGCAACCTGTTTGCCGTATTCCTCAAAAAACTTAAACGAGCCCTCTTCGAAAATTTGGCCTTCTGGTTTGGTCAACACGATGACGCAGTGTTTTGCCTCGTTTTTGCTTGCGATGTCGGCAAGACGATGTAGTTTGGTCTGTACCCGCGCCTTTGCTGATGATGCCGAACAGCGAGAGAACTCTAGGAAAACGTTAGTGTTTTCGAAGGTCGCGATTCCATCAACATGCAGCTCTTCGGTATCCGCTGGCGAAGATCCATCAACACTTGGCTTGAAGAAAATCGGATGGCGAAACGCGAGGCTAGATTCACGAGCGAAGCTGATCCCTTTGACTGTCTTGGTCTCATCGGCAATGAATTCCATTATCGTGTTGTGGATGAATTTATCGGAAGAGAATTTTTCGCCCAAAACGTTCGCCTTGTTTCCGGGCCCGAACAACGTGAAATGTCCAAAAGGGTCGTGCAGTGAAAGCTTATGAGGTCCATCCGAAGGGCAACAACCGTTATCCAGGCAATACTGATTAGGGCAATCGTAATCGGGGTCGCTGAGTTTGTCCAAGATCTCCGGAAACGGCAGGAATAAGGCTTGCATCACTTTGACGTACACACTCCTGTCGTCGTCAATGCGGCGAGCCTTTTTCGATCGCCGGAACCAAGGTGAAAGCCATGAGATACCGTTGTCAACCTGTGAAGAGAGGTACTCGTAGAAGTGGTCTCCGTTCTGGCCTAACACCGACGTTTCTAAATTTTCTGAATTTTTAGCTTATGGTATTCCATATGCATAGTTTTCATGATGGCCTGAGAACCTCAACTCTCACTGTGAAACCTTAAATACAAATACACTAAACGCTAAACCAAATATGACTAGCTTTGAGATGAACACTACAGAACTTTACTGCTTCTTAGAAGACTACTTCTTCCTAGAAGAATACTACTTACAAACACAATATACAAGCGCACATTAAAGACTATCTGATTCAATAGTTGATTGATATTTCTACGCTCGATCACTTATTACTTTACTTACGTGCTTATTACAAGGGGCTAGAAGTTTAGCGACTTTTCCTACCTTCAGCTTTTAGGCTTCGGTATTTTTTGGGAACTGAAACACAGGGGGTATTCTTGCCATTTGTAAGACTTGTGACCCAGGGGATATATGCAAAAAGTACATACGCAGAAGGTGATTTTGCCACAGTTTCACCCGCTTTGTCCCAACGGATGAATAAGAGAAGGGTGAAGGTGATATTGCGGTGTTGTTACACTTGTATTATTTTCTTTACAGCAGTCTTTCTGAAATTTCTTCGTTCTCAAGATAGATACATAGAGGGAAAATTGGAGTTAAACCAACACGTCAGAGAAATCTCGGGGAGGAGTGCACACTCAGAAGATAATCAAAGAAATAATTACAACAAAAAAGTTCTCATCCCTTTTTTAAGTGGACAGGGCTTAAATAACCAACTGTGGGAATATCACTCAGCTGCAAGAATAGCTAAGGCTCTAGATAGGACTTTATGTTTGGAGCCATTTCATAGATTTTATTTGCTGAAGGAAGGGCGAGAGTTCATTCCCTTCGATGATTTATTCAATATGGAAGCTTTGAAAAAGTATGTGAATATCACGCAGTCAAGTGTATGTTCCACTTTCTGCGATAGAAAAATCCAAAAAAGTTTCATGCTTGTACATAAATCAGGAATAAAAGTTAATAAGAAGAACCCATTCCCTATCCCAGATTGGAGGCCAGGGTCTCTGAAGAAATTCTATCTGTCCACAGGATTTGAAAAAATTCCAACACCAAAGGTGATAAATGTTAATGAGCAGCGTGGAGGGATCAAATACCGTACTTTAACGGACATTCAAAATGCTTTGAAAGATGCCAACAATGCTCAATGCATTTCCGTGTCTGGCTCTGCAGTAAGTGGTCCCAGAGATGACTACAAGAACTGGTATAAAGCTTTACAGGTAAGCAACGACATAAAGCAGGCTGTGTATAGAGTGAAGAAAGAAACGTTTTTAGGAGAACCATACTTAGCGATACACTGGAGATTTGAAGAAACTAAGTGCACTGGAATAGGGAGAAGTATAGGACATGGGAGAGACCGAAAAAGCTCGTCGCTTCTGGATCGTAACGGATCTCACTTTGTCATAAAAAGCAGTGATGCAGAGGCGGAATTTTGTTTTTTCTCAGGCCTGATAGTTGGAACCCCGAAAGTACTACTTAGGTTAGTGAGTAAAAAAGCAATTATTAAATGGATTTTGAATATAAAGGAGCGTAGTGGTGCTTCTTTCATATACTTGGCTACTGATTGTGCCGACATTAGCCTAATCAATTGGATTAAAACGAACACCGGGGCTATCACTCGATCTGATATTTTACCTCTACTGCAAAATGTGATTGATAATGATGTTGTAAGCCGAATTGAGCAACAAATATGTGCTGATGCACACATTTTTGCTGGCACGCAGATGTCAAGTTGGACGACAAGAGTAATTGAGGAGCGCTTTCTGCGAGATGATAAAATTTTTATTCAAAACAAAACAAATTTACAAGGAAAACCAGACAAACTTTCAAATCAAACACTTTATTTCGACGTGGAGATATGTGAATGCGACTCTTAGAATGAATAGCTTGCTCATTGCATATATTCACGACAGCACTTGCCTTCCAAGGCCCATCCTGAGCATATTACTCATAGGAGAAAAAAATGAACACAAACAACATTTATATTCCCTGGGTCCCATTCAGTTCAGTCGAAAAAGAAGCAAAATGTTTCCAGTTATGGAAAGAAGGAGTTCTTTTCGGTACAGACTGGGTGTTCAAACTGTGTAAATTTAGTTCAAACCGTGTAAATTTTTGTATCGTGAAAGTTCATCCACCCAAGAGGTCGCGTGGATCTTGTAAGTGCGATTCTTGAAAATTTATAGGGGGGAATTGCTCTCCGACAAAGAAAACCAACTGCACTCCATTCGACGGGTAAAGAGGGATACAAACAGATGGAAACGTTTGCAATAGAACAAGTAATGATACTAACGAGGTTTGAGCATGAACTCACGATTTTTGCAAGAACAGTTGATGTGAGAAATCGTGGTTTTAGGACCATTTAGGCCCATTTTGTGATAAAGTCTCACTTGTACGTCATGTACTAAAATCTTCCATTGGACGCTCTAAGGGTCATCAATGCGTCAAAGGCCTCGTCGAAAGGCTCTTTAGAATACAGCATGATCGTCGTTATCCTTTTCGAACCAACTCTCGTAGTAATCACAAGTTCTCCTGCTGTGACCGGGCCATTGGCAGATGCTGCATCGTGTCCGGCTAACGAAACGACGCACGGGATGCCTCCGCGGTTTCTTGTCAGGAATAGGGACTGTAGGAAGCTTCGTTGGATTCGACTGAATAGTCGAGTCACATGGGAGTTGAATTCGTTTGTTATTGAGAACATTTGGGGCTTCGATGAAATCTGCTGCGAGGAAGAACAGTTTCTCGTTGACTGCCCATTTAGTGCATGCAGTGTTATGCTGGACCTGGGGCATTCCTTCACCATTAGCTTCTAACTGAGATTGATACCTCTCCCATACCACCACAGGATGCTTACATGCAATTCCAATAGACTGCCAATATCTACAACCACACGTGCATTTCTCCAAGTTGACATGGTAGCATATGTACTCCTTCGTCTAACCTTACCTTGATCATTTGATCGATACTGACTTCTTTAAGTCTTTTATTTACCCACGGGGAAATAATTTCACCGGTATTCTTAAGATTTTTTTTTCAGCCAATTAAATGAGTTTGCCCTCTTGTTTGACTATATCGTACGTTTACGGATACATGTGGAGTGTATCGATAAATGGCTTAAAATCGCTACTTTTGGTGGTGATGTATCGCTTTTTCAAGAAAGTATCGATACAAAGATCGATGCCAGGTACAAGAGACCCATGTATATTTTTGTGTGTTCAAGGGTCGAGCTTAACGCACAGAAAATTTCCAAACAAGCTGAAGATAATTTCAAGTATATTTATCTGTATAATGTATGCGCGTACATGAAAAAGGATCTATTTTAGGTGCTTCAGCAAATGCGAGCGCTGGTGGAGCAAGACCATTCTTCGGTATCGCGAAGGGCCGGGAGCAATTTTGTCTGCAGATAGAAGATAGTGGACCACTGGCTCTATCCGCGGAGGGCCAATATACTGCAATCGCATTTTTGAGATACGTTCCAACCGAATTTACCTGTATCAGGATAAATGTCCACATTACCAAAACTTTGGAGAAAAACAAGCCATTCGAGTAGATTTGCTGTAAAAGGTGCAAAGAAACACTGCAAAACACACTTGATTTCGTAATCCCCATCACGATCATATTTGCCGCTATTTGATACCGCTGGTTTCATAAAAATGATATTTTCTCCAATTTCCTGGAAATTTGCGATTTTATCGGATTGAAAAACGAATGGCTCGATATATTCTGCTACAATATATTCTGGATTCGCAAAAAAAAATTCAGAACGCAAAAACATATGTCTTGCCAACTTTAAACTAGATACCCAGTGAACAAGCATAGGCAAATATAAAGATCCAATCACTATCTCTGGAACAGCTGGACAATACTTGCTATACTTCTTATAGCCAAAATTTCTAAAGTTTCTTCTAAGACGAGCCCAAGCTAGTACTATGTTCTTTGCAGGTGCGGCCTTCGGAGAGTTCAATAATAGCTGTGTGAGTAAATGATTTCCGCGCAAAAATTCTATTTCTTGCCGTACTTTTCTTTCAAGACTGCACTTTGTATTCCTTTTCCTAGTCCTGAAAAAGTGATATGAACTAATTGTCCTGTCAACGGGATTCCTTAGCAACCAGATAGACTTAGATGACGGAGATAAATACTGTAACTCTTTTGCCGCTGACATTAGTTTATCCTGGTGTAGAAGTATTGTATGTGAATATGCTGGTGTCCCATCGAGCGGTGGCGCCACCGAAGCATTTGACCAGCATTGTAAATAGTCTGAAAGCTGCGAACATTTTTCCACATTAGGACAGTACTTGAAGAATGAAGGCTTTGTTTTCTTGCTCCCTGCCATTCTCTTCGGTATACAAAACCTGTTGAGAAATTTCAACTCTTTCTTTTTTCCAGTGTTGAAACAGCCTGAACTATTAAGAAAATGAAAAAGTTCCGTAGTCCCGCTTTTCTCAAATCCAGGAATGATTACAGGTGCATATGATGAGCTACCTATACTTTTATTCAAATATAAGCATGCACTTAAACCATAAACTGTTCCACATCCAAGAAGGTATAGTAGAGTTCCAAATTTCACCGTATTCATTCTAGTACAACGAATAAAGGAGGGTCTGGGCGATGAAATATAGTCTTCCTCAGAAAATCGAATATAACTACGGCAACAGTCACCAACTTTTTGTCCAACTTCAAGTGTCCAGTTCTACTACACATCTACAGAAGCAACTTTCTAATCCTATCCCCTCTTCTTCTTTTTTGGAACCAGAAAAGTCACAATACTTTCCCATACCCTTGACGCGTTTTTAAACGGTAAAAGGCTCTGTTAGCAACTCTACTAACGTATGTGTTCATGCGAATCTGTCACGTAAAACTTCTTTGCTTCCACCTAACTAAGGTTTTAAGGTAATGGTCCAAACACATGCACACACACAAAAGCCAACTTTAAGACTTCTTAAATTGTTGATATATGAAACCCCAACCATGAAAGCCTAGTCTATAACCGAAACACCTGAAACAGGAATCAATATTAATGATATCCCTTGGGCCGCCTACCGACCCAGTAAAAACAGATTATTTTTGTTGTTGTTTTTCCCTTCCAGTCGACTGGACAGTGGAAGTTGGTTCCGTCGTCGAATGCGATGGGAAGACGTGCGTTATTGGTCGTAAAATCCGTCGGAAACGAAAGGGAGATCGAATTTAGTCTGTGTGTCGTCGGAAAAATGTGAAGTTGATCGATTATGCATCGCACAGTTCGTGCGTAATGTTGAAGTTTTAGTAAGTCAGAGACACTAAACACTCTCCCCGTGGAAATATGAACATTATCTCCTTTAATTATAATAGAGGGCTTTCGCAAAAAAAATTCTTTTCTCATTAATCTTTAAACCCTGCACCTCCTCACGCCTTAAACCATCCCCGCAATCCTTAAACCCTCCGTTTCAAACCGTAAACACGGTGCTTTTGTATCAGGAACCGCACATATCAAGGAACCGCCATTCTTTAACAAGAACCGCCGTTTTCTAGACCCCCCGAGGCGTTTAATCGACCGCAAAAAGCACTCGAGCGGACGGAAAACGCGTCGAGGAAGCGATTGACGTCGTCGTTCGCGGAATTCGTGCGACTGCCGAGTGATATCTCGTTCGCGGAGAAATTTAAATGCGCGCATCGTGTGGTTGTTAAATTTGCGCATCTCCTGTGGTACGTACGCACGAAAGAGAACGTAGATAAAGGTAGCGGCGCGATGAGCGACGCGCCGGCGACGAACGACGCGGCACCGATGGACGACGCGGCGCCGATGACGCAGGAAGAAGCGGAAGAAGATCTTTTAATGGACAACCTCGTAATATACGAGGCGAGGAAATCGGCAATAAAAGAAGGAAAATCGAATCGAAGACAAACGCGCAATCCGGGACAATACAAAGTATCCGACGCCGCGAAGGCTTGCATCAAAAGTTTCCTAAGTTACGTGCGAAACCAAGAGAACGCCCCCGCCAAGTCTACGATTAAGGCGTACGAACGAATAATACTGTCGTATTTCGGGTGGTACGAGAACGCGGCAAACGCATCGGGGAAAAGCAACGTCGACGACGAGGAGAGAAAGCGATTGGTCTCCCAAGTTGCTTGGGCGGACGACAAGGACGGCAACGCCGCCGATATGAAGGAATTATTGGAGCCGATAGTAGTTATTTCTCCGAAGTTGTACGACGGTTTCTTGGCCGATCGCACCAAGTCGTTCGGAGATGCCACTTGGAACGCGACGAAAAACACGTGCAATTTGCGTTCGGCGGCGCTCGGCTATTTCGTCGATTACTTGTTCGACGAAGAAGAGGCATTGAAGCAAAAGTACGAGGAGAACGACAGGATCAAGACGTTCTTAGGGAACAAGGACGCGTGGAAGCGCGTTCGCGACCTTGAGCGCAAAGAGCGGGGAAGGAACCGGGGTGGTTATTTCGTCTCGTCGAAGTTTCGTAGTCAGTTGATGGCGAAAAGAAAACGAGATGAGGACGAAGGGTGGAGCAAAGGCGAGCTCGATTGCACTCATAGATCGATCGCGAACACAGTGATGAACGATCACGATATGTTTAACATCGGACAAGCGGCGATCCTTCACCTGTTGGTGGCGAAAAGTTTGGAAACTTTAGCAAATGCTTCGTACACATTGTATGCGTTCATCTCTGCGCGCTGGTTGCAACGCGTGTCAGACATACTCGCTGTCAAATTCACCGCTTTCGAAGTCGTGCATGCAGACAAACGCGATCCTCCAGGCATGCTCCCTTTAGAACGACAAGTCCCCGTCTTATACGTTCAATTAATGGATTATAAAGGTGTGGGGCTAAAAGCGCCGTCATCTGGACAATCGTTGACAAAATTGCAACGCGCAAGTTCGATTCGCCATTTCCGAGCGGAAATGTGCCCGCACACGACCTTGTCGTTCGAAGTACAGATCTAATTTGGCATGGGTAAGCGCCTGCTCGATTTCGAGAAACGCGAGCAAATAGTGAGGGAGGACGGAAGCAACGGAGGGTTGGGCGTGACGTGGCGTACCGAGCAAGTCGTCCACGGCGGGACGTACGCCAAAGACTCTGGATTTACTCCTCGAAAGGACTTGAAATCAAATCCGAGGGCCTTGTTCGAGCATTTGTTCAACGAATGCCACGTCATGAGCGGGAAAATGAACTATGGCCGCGCGTCGGTTTTGACGAGTGCGATTGAAAAAGGAAGCGATTTGGTATACTATCTCATGTTGCTAGGCAACTGGGTAACCGGGGGCGACCATGACAAACACAACACAGGTGACAGTGTGATGAATCAATCGTACAATTTCGGCGGCATACCCCTTCGTGCGCTCGCCTCGTTGGCTGGATTCAGGTCGGTGAACGGAAGCGTGGCGTACGTACTCTGGGGTTCGCGCGACACGATTGTCGTCCCCCCAGAGTTGAAAAACGCGTACGCCGGCGGGTTGAAGAACCGCGTGCAAACCTTTCTCAACGACTGCAGCACAACGAACGAGTGGCCGAAAGGCGTGAACGATGCGCCAGCACTCGAAGCATTCGTCGGTGTGCTCGATTATCTCGCCGATGTCTTCTGGCAAGACGCCGCGCATTTGTACGCTGTTTATGGGGAAAAAACCAAGAATGGCGCTTTTTGGAACCAAGATGTCTTCACATCCTCGGAGACGAGAGACGCTTGGTTAAAGTTGGTCCGAGAGGCCAAGTCAAAGCTACGCAATCCAGTCAGCGTCGCGCCGGAGGAGATGGCACGCGCACCGAACAACGGGGTACATGCATGCACTGTTATGTGCACGGCGATGCGCAGCGCGCTAAAGGAAGAAATGAACGCTCACATGGGCGCCGTTCAGGAGGAGCTCTCACAATTAAGACCGCTGAAAAGGATGGCGAAGGCGATTGAGAGGGAGTTCAAAAAGGATAACATCAACGACGCGCCACACGCGAACCCAACGTCGATGTCTGCGCACGTAACAGCGCAGGTCGCGGCGGCGACGACAACGCCTTCGTCGCAGCCGACGGCAAACAAACCGTTGCCTCACTTCGACCGCGTGCCGTCGGCGACAAACGTACCTTCGTTCATCGAACGCTACGAGTTCGACATGTTAAACGTGGCAGGGGTGAAAGCGCGTTTCGGCTTGAATAATCTTGATAGTGACGGGAACAAACAGCTGACGAACAAAGTCACGTCGGCGAGAGCTGCTGCAAAACCGTACAGGCCGCTATTCGAGACGCTTCAGTTTTTGATTGGAAGTAAACAACTCGCGCCGAATACGATCCAGACAAACATGGTCGAGACGTTAGGACAGACGAGGAGCATTCGCGACGAGTTCAAGAGAATGGCGCGAGTACTCGCGGGCGTTGATGGCGTCGAGAATCGCGCCGAAGCGCTGAAGAAAGCGTGGAACGTTCCCGATCCAAAATAGATAAATACACAGACACTGTACAACACGACGCTAGTACTACTACTAGTAGTCCCATAGAGAGAGAGACTTGACTTGTAATAACAGACAGCAGCATTCGCAAACATTGAGTACACCGCGCGCGATGATTGAGAAAGGGGATAATCGTTCGTCTCGAAGGCTCTTTGGAGGGGGGCATGTTAGGGCACAACACCCTAAATGAGTCAGTGTCCAAAGGCAACTTCGGCCTTTTTTAGGGCAGGACACCCCAAACGCGTCAGGAAGCCTTTTTTTTCCGTCAGGAGGGAGAAAAAAGAGTTTTTTTAGGCCTATTCCAGACACCTTCAAAATCAGTTCGTGAAGCGTGTTTCGCGCAAAAAAAAACATGTAAAAAATGGGACTATTCTCCCGACCATGATTTTGAAGGTGGGGAGAATAGTCCGCTTTCGGGTAGAATAGTCCGGTTTTTAGACTTTTTTTTTTTGCGAAAGCCCTCTATTACAATTTTCTGTTTTTTTTGTACGAGATGGGTTTCACCAAGAAGTTCCAAAATTTTTCAAAAACGATAATTAGGCCTAATTGCGCTATATTTGACGCGCAAGATGCATGAAATGAAATGTATTGGGTGAGTGAGAGAACAATCACAATATGCCTTGGACGAAAAATTTGAATAAAAAAGGAAAAGAGCTGGGGTCCCAGGGGATACGTACTCTATATATTTTTATCTGTTCTAATTACTAACAAAGCTTTACCGAGCGAGAGAACTCACTCGCACAATTCTATGTTGAACAAAATAAAAAAATGATAGAAGACTGTCTTAAATGATCTTTTTAAGGCAATATACACGATCGACGTGTCTTCTGTTTGGTGGATACACTTTAGTATGTCCACGATTTTTGAAGTTTGAAATACTGTATCCATAACGAGGATCATGAACTTCTTCTTGATTTGTTTTCAAAAAAACACGCATTGTCTGTTCGTCTTCTTCTAACCCATATTTCAACAACTCGTGAAGCCACCACGACCGTGGTTTCAGCGTTTCGTGAATTTTAATTCCGCTTTGTTTGAGTTCTGTAGCTGCACTGCTACGTTCTGGATGATTCTCGTGCTTGGAAGGATCACTTGCAATTACTAAAAAGACAGAGCCTCCTGGTTTTGCCAAATCAGAAATTTTATTCAGAGTATCAGGAATATCCCGAATTGGAATGTGCTCAAGCACATCGGTACATAAAACAAGGTCAAAACGATTAGCGCTTGTAATGATAGTATTGTGAATTGGGCCAATCTGCACTCTTTTAGTTCCAAGAAGAAAATCTTGACAGAAATTATTTACAACCCATTCATTGAACTCTATGCCTTCAACTTCGAATCCTTTTGCCTCTAACAATCTCAAGACACCACAGTTAGCCGCACCAGCGTCGAATACACTTTTCGCATTTGGATACATCCTCTTGTAAAATGGGACATATCGGCACCCATCGCATCTATCCTTTCGACCCTCGTGATAAGCAGCATAGACCCTCGCCCTTTGAATCTCATTGTCAAGTTTTCCTACTGTGGCATCATCAGCGTTAGAGCCTGTGATCTCCACACTAATTCCGGAGTTGTGTGGTCTTACATGTAAAGATAGAACTGCCACTAGCACAAGGAAAAAGCTGAGAAAGGACCATCTTTTACGGCTGAAGGTTTTCAGTCTTCGAACCATTAGTGCTTTGGGAATTGGGGAGGGCTTTTTCCTTCCCGAGAATGGACTTTTCTTTTCTAACACGATTTGAGTTTAATTACGTGTGAGAAAGTATGGAAAAGCCAATGGTTGCCTTGAGAACAGTTCAGCTTCACAAACTGAACTCGAATGGTACACGAAACTCGTCGCGCGCCGGCCAGAATGAGCATCAATAAAAAAAATATTTATTTGTTGGCCATAAAACTTTTCTATGAAATTATTTGAGTGTTACGTGACCAAACCCTGAAGCTCCTGAAGGCCGACTATTTTTATTTTATTTATCTTTATCGAGAAACAGTTTTTTGTCTCTATCGTCGAGGCACGGCTTTTTCTCTACGTGTTGTAAAAATGAAATTAAAAAACAAGTGTTAGGTAGACACCTTTATTTATACGGCTGCTCTCCGCCGGGCCTTGAGGATTACTCTTCAAGACCCGGCTTTTTGTCTCTATCGTCTAAACACGGCTTCTTCTTTACGTGAAAGTAATCGTCGTCGACAACTGGAGTCTCAAGAACAACAGGAGTCTCATTGGGGTCGTGTGTATCATCAGTAACTACAGGAGCCTCAGAATCACGTGTGTCTTCATCGGATACCAGAGTCTTAGGTGTGGTATTGTCAGTAGAACGAGAAAAGAGAAAGGACGAAAGAAAATCAAGAAACAAAGCGTCGTCTTCGCCGCGAGAACGTTTCCTATTGCGAGGCGAACCGGTATCACGAGGCGAAGAATCGGAAAATTTCGAGCGAGATTTGTCGTCGGGCAAAATCAAAGAACGTTTACCGAACAAATCATCATCATCATTATCCCCAAGCAAGTTATCATCGTTTTCGTCACGAGGCGGAGCGTCGTCACGAGAACGAGCAGCGTCATGAGCCGGAGCGACGTCGTTGTCGCCGTCGACATCAGGACAAGAAGCAAGAAGTATTTAGTGGAACAAAACGTTTTTGGTGCCCCCAATTTATAATAGTTGACCCCAATTAGGGGTTCGCCCAAAATTCAAAAAAACGAGAGTACTCTTCGACTATGACCATTTTCTGTTTTATTTTGTACTCGTAATGCAATAATTTACACAAAAATTCTTTCATTACATATCTTTAACTGCCTCATCTTAGGCGGTAGGCGCATCAAAAAATTGATCTTCCTCCTTATTATTCTCTTCCACGCGCGCACCCTTGCTCCCTTTATCGGGACTTGGCTTCTCGCCGGGCTGACGCTCATAGGCGCTTTTCGTCTTTGATGGGCGACCATGTTTTTTGTTGGCTGTCAGGTGGTGCTGCCTGTCCTCTGGGATGGAGTGCTCAGCGTAACGCAAAGCCGCGATGTAAGCGTGTTTACATTTATACTTCTGCTGATATCCACTCGGAGCCTTCGAGCGCCACCCAGTGCAAATACAGTCGCATGAAATTCTAGACTTGGGTATGTCATCCTTGGGTAGCTTCTTACAGATGGTGATGCAGCGGGAACTGTGTCCAAGCCGTCAAAAGTTTTCAAGTCATCTAGGAGTTTGCCATCGTTCATATCGATATATGGCCAAGAACTGATCACCTATTCACTCACTCACTCACTGACTCAAAAAATTAGAGAAAAAGATCGTGGACGGTTTTCGACCAAAAAGAGATCATTCCGACGCATTTTCTCATTTTGTAAAAGAGTTGATCGTATGGTCTCCTGAGCGATTTAGAGCGCGTAAGAAGCATCCAGCAGCACGAAACATTGATAGAGGAACGTGTTCCTATGTTTTCGTGAAAGTTCATCCATCCAAGAGGTCGCGTGGATCTTGTAAGTGCGATTCTTGAAAATTTATAGGGGGGAATTGCTCTCCGACAAAGAAAACCAACTGCATCCCATTCGACGGGTAAAGAGGGATACAAACAGATCGAAATGTTCACAATGGAACAAGTAATGATACTAATGAGGTTTGAGCATGAACTCGCGATTTTTCAAGAATAGTTGATGTGAGATATCGTGGTTTTAGGCCCATTTAGGCCCATTTTGTGATAAAGTCTCACTTGTACGTCATGTACTAAAATCTTCCATTGGACGCTCTAAGGGTCATCAATGCGTCAAAGGCCTCGTCGAAAGGCTCTTTAGAATACAGCATGATCGTCGTTATCCTTTTCGAACCAACTCTCGTAGTAATCACAAGTTCTCCTGCTGTGACCGGGCCATTGGCAGATGCTGCATCGTGTCCGGCTAACGAAACGACGCACGGGATGCCTCCGCGGTTTCTTGTCAGCAATAGGTACTGGTGGATACTTCGTTGGATCAGACTGGATAATCGAGTCACATGGAAGTTTAATTCGATTGCCTTTGATAATTCGGTTGCCTTTGAGAACATTTGCGGCGGCGATAAAATCTGCTGCGAGGAAGTACGGTTTCTCGTTGACGGCCCATTTGGCGCGTCGCACGTGTTGACCGCGTCGCACGTTGACCGGCTCCTGAGGTATTCCTTCACCATTAGCTTCTAACTGAGATTGATATCTCTCCCATATCACCACAGCATGCTTACATGCAATTCCAATAGACTGCCAATACGTACAACCGCACGTGCGTTTCTCCGAGTTGACATGGTACCGTGCGTCTTCCTCATTTGGCCCCATCACCTCGGCGACGCTAACTTCCTCTGCGGGGTTGATTATCACTCCTTCGTCTAATCTTACCCAGACCACTTGATTCATGCTGTCTTCGAGTCTTTTCTTTGTCCATGGGGTGAGAATATCCCCGTTCTTCTCGAGTTTTCCAGCCGCTGCAATAAGTGTGCCTTCGAGTTTCGTGATGTCTTCTCACACCAATGACGCAAAAACGCAATGGGGTTGCCTCCTCGTGCTTTAACTTGCCTAGCATGCAATTGCGGTCCACTTAGCGTTGCGAGATTCAAGCGTTCGCGCTTGTTGATAGGACCAGAACAACTCCTTGTCATCCCATCCACTTCTCTTCTTCTTTGCGTTGCTCATAACGTGCCATGCGCAAGATGCCAATCGCTGATCGTTCCCCAGCGCGGCTTTCCCAGAGTTTTGGAAAGCCGGGCAACACAAATAACAACGCTGCTCTTTTCCTTCATACGGTTAATGAGTTCAGATTCATTCTAATCACTCCCCATTACCTTAAATAAGCTCGCGTATATACTCTCTTGCTCACTTTCGGGGTCAGTAGTCATTGCTATTTCGCAGTTCGTCAGGGACTCGGCTTTCGTGTCCACGAGGGCGACGGCGTTCCCATAAACGCCCCGATAATCTTCACACGCGTCAAACGAGAAAAATGGAACGCCAACCGAAGTCACGAAGTCACGAATCCCTCTGGCGCATATTCCGTACTCCGCAAAGTACATGTAATCGTGTACATTTAAACCTCGGCCGGCGCCGGTGGTCCAACGTACAAACGCGCGGCAATTGCCGGACGTGTTCAAATACTTAATCAAGCATCCGAGTTTCGTGAATGCTTGTCGAAAGGCCGCCTTCGTAAGACCTGTTGCGTCTTGCAGTGCTCTCTTGGCGTAAAGTTTACTGACTCCGATGCCGGCATCTACTCTAAGTGCGTTCGCGACATGCGCGCCTTTTGCGTTGCCGGGGGAGATTACCAACAACCTTCAACTTACTCAATATTCGTCTTCGCACAGTCGTATTTCGTTCACGTGTGCGCAGTACACACTTAGTGTTATGCTCAAAATTAGAACTTCCATCGATTATGTAATGAGGAGCTTCTCCCTTCTTGGTTACCCGCCCAATATGTGCGCGGTAAGAGCAACATAACCGCTCGTTGACGAATCGCTTCTGTTGGGAATTCCTCTCTATCTTACCTTCATCTAACTTATATTTATCACCCATACACACAACTTTGCAAACATTCTTACCAGATACGAGTTGATAAATACCTTTTCGCTTCGTAGTATGGAAACTATCCAATAGAAGCGCTCGATAAGCTTCCGTTCGAGAGGAAAAGGGTCGTGAGAGGATGGATATATCGAATGGACCGTTAACCGCAATTCGTTGCATTTCTTCTTCTTCTCGGTTTATTGGCAGTTCCTGAAGTGCAATCCGGTTTAAGTCTGCTAGACCTTCAGTGGCATCATGGTCGTTCTGTTCGTCATCATTAGCGGCCATTTAAGCGAGGTTGTGAGATTCTAAGCGCGTGTCCAAAAATGAGATACAGAAAAAACTCGGGTTTTTTTTAATACCCTAAATTATATCGACATGTAAATAATTTACAAACCCTAAATTAATTGTAAATAAGGGGGATAATTGTAAGAAACCCCCAACTTGTAGAGCTTGTAGAGCAAAGTAAATTTCGACCTGAATTAAAGAAGAACGCTCACGCGTAATTCTCTGTTATACCAGCTCTGATGAAATTGCATTTTATCTTGCAAAGTTTGTTTATTTGCTATGCTTCCGCGAGTTTGAATCATTTAGCTTTTCAAACTGCGGTGGGGCTAAAGGTTTATAAGCTTGTAGGTAGGGAATGCCCAAAATTTCTGTTTAAGTTGCAACACCTTAAAGGCGAGTTGAAACGTATGAGAAAAGAGGTTGCTTCCAATGGAATCAAGGACTTGTCTCGATTCGAAGCTGAATTAGACGACAGTACTTTAGAAAATTATCGTGCTTGGGTTTGTTCTTCTGAATCTCCAAAGCAAATCTCTACTTTCCCTTCAATAGCAAGTGTAAAGGAAATTACTGGTTACGAAGGCCCTGTCGATCTTGAAGAACCTCAAGCAGTTATGGCCAAAGAAACCGATTTATTTTCACAAGTTGATGCGGATTCATACGTGCGTGATACCCAGACGCCTTTTTCCAGCAATTACTTTTATGTCGGATTTTTTTTGCTTGGGCTCATTCTTGGGGGTTTTGCAGTGAAGTCCTTTCATACTCTTTCTACTGAGGAAAAGTTTGTCAATAAAGGAAATAAAGCACTAAGAAGACCTGAACTATAAATGAATTTCTAACACACTGGTAGAATAAGTTTGGGCATATATTTCCCTTACTTCAGTTTAAAGGTGCTAGGGTTTATGCAAATCTCCTTTTTAAACAACTATTTAGGTCAACCCTTGAACCACATAACAAATTGTTTGACCGTCTTCATTTTTTAAAAATGGATACCCTAGACGTAGTTTTGCATCGGGGTACTCTTTTTTCAGACCATCATGTACGAGGTGGGTTTCACCAAGAAGTTCCAAAGTTTGTCAAAAACGATAATTAGGCCCAAAGTACGCTTGTTCTGATACTATTCTATACGAAAATCAAGTCAAACCTCAATCAAGTTAATCGAGAATCGTTTATCACTTTGTTAGCGATCTTTTCGGGATGAAATTGGACGATATGCGTTATTTTCGTAAACGGCGCGCGTCGTCAAAGTGGAGAAACTGCGAAAGTACAAAATGCCCAAATCAGTACAAAATTCGCCTAAAATCTCGTGTTCTTCGCGCATATCTTTTATAGTACAGCTCTTAATCGTGCGAAACTCGCTGGAGAGAATTGCATCACAATGCGAAATCGTATCACAGAATTCTAGAAGTCGAAACATTCAGGTACGATTTCAGTCAAACTTGAAAGTAGAATGTACTGAATCTGGGCATTTTATAGGGGAAATCGCGATTTCACATTCACGCGCACGAAAGAGCATCAACGGCACCATTCTTCATGCGAAGACCGGCTATGATATCGTGAGGATGTCAGTAATGATAATTAATGACAACATCTTGGGACCTCAGCCCCATTTGAAAAATGAAAATTGTACCTGTGAGATGCGCGTGAGGTCCCACGATTTTTTTCGATGGCGCGAAAGAGCAACGTTCGGGGAGGTGGATAGGGGTATTGGATTAACGTGAGTGCGTTTTGAGCGACTGATATGACTTCATATTTTTATTTTTGGTTTAAAACACCCCCTAAGGACTCAAAAACCTACAGTTACGTTCGAAGTGGGAAAATTTATTCTAAGGGAGCATCTGATAGGTTAAAAAGAGATGATATTCTCGACAATTTTGCTTCTTCTCGAAATCTCGAAATTTTCAGCAGCTCCATTTATCATTTTTGCCTGGCCTCCTTTCGAAAAATCATCAAATTTTCCTTAAACCAGGGGAGTGTTGCCGCATCCCTGATAATTTTACTGTGATTTTCATCCAGTTTGTATCCGTGCACTTCCATTAAATGCACGACATCTTCTTTTTTCTTTGTATTTACATGACCAACTCCACTTTGTCCAGGGGGAGCCCAGCTGAGTACTACTGCTTTTTTAGCATGTGATACTAAATTTTCCAAAAATATTTGTTCAAAATCCTTTGGAATATGTTCTGCAACCTCTAAGCAAACGACATAGTCAGCTTCACCCAAACTATTCTTAGCTGTTAATTCTATATGATTCACCATTCCACCAGAGCGCTGATGTATATTATCGACACCATCGTAACCACGTGCATTGATTTGCTTTTTTAGAAAATATTGTAAATATTTCCCAGTTCCAGATCCAAACTCAATCACGCTCGGCTTGGACCAGAACTTTTCTTTTTGTTTAAAATATGTAACCATTGCGCGCGCCAGAGGTTCGTCAAAGTAATATTCATATCCCGCCGGTAACTGCCATGCTCCAGTTTTCGTTGCAATAGCTCGAACTTTATGCGGCACAAAAGTTGACGTACTACTCGGCTCAAGCTCATTACTGTTTTTTAGTGGAGCTCGAAAGAAAAAAAATGCAATTATACCGGAGAGAAGGATAAGTGAACAAATTCTGCATCTTTTGCGCAAATTACAATCCATAATATTATCGCAAACAGAAACGTGCTGTTATTGACAGACGAACAATAAAATAGTGGAAGTGTTAAGGGGAGGGATAACAAAACGAATAGAGCAATTCGTCCTCGTTCGAATAAAAAAGCCAAAAGCGAGTGATTTTTTCGTCTCATACAAAACGGCCTTAAAAATAATATATTAGGGGGCGCAAAAAAAACATGTAAAAACGTATGGGTTAAAATCACTAAACGGCCAAGTGGCCGATTTTATAAAAAATCACCACTTTGTTACAAACGTAAAACGCGCGATACCTGAGCCACTCATAAAGTAACGCGCAGCGCGCATCTACTCCACACACTATCGTGTTTCATTTCGACACAAAAAATCCGCTTTGTGCGACCTAACGGTGACTCGACATTCATCCAAACTTCGCATTCTCACAAAAGGCGCAATTGGGACAAACTGCAATCCCAAGCAGTTTGTTACAAGCAATCACCGCTTTCAGATCTTACGCTCCTTCGACATGATTGGTTGTTTAGGAGGTAGTGTAAGAAGAGGTGTTTCGATTCTGGTCGGTTTTCGTACGCGAAACGCGTGTTGAGAGAGCATCGAGGGGTGCTTGTGATTTAAAATTTTGATTGTGTTGATTGTGTAGAAGTAGAGAAAGCATTGGAGTGCACGGGATCCAAACGAGGAAGATATTGATCGTAGATAGATCGCAAACTCGATAAAAATGACGTCACAAAACCTGACAATACCGGTGAGTGCTATTGGGACGACCACTGCGGCCACGAGAAGATCCAGTCAGATTGTGTCAGCTCCTCAAGTGGCCAGATGAAAAGCCAAACAGGCGAAAAGCGAACAGGCTTTTTGAAGTTGAAGTGGCGGCAAGTCTCGAATGTTCAAAGGGGAGAAGATGCGGTGAGAATACGCTTGGAGAGCGACGAAAAGGCAAAGGAAAGTGGTGAGACAGCGAAAACGTACAAATACTAGACAAGATACGTTCGGAAGGTTTGGAAGCTTAGGACCGGCTGTCTCATTTCAACACAAAAAAGTGTCGATTTTTTACTATCAGAAATGTCTGAAAGATGGACTTCAAAAATAGAAGAAATCCAACAATTTTACATGATGGCCTGAGAGGCTTCCTTGAGCAATTTTTTTTTCCCATATCCCCTGTGTTTGAGATTATCATATATCACTCGAGTCCTTAAACTCTAAGACATTAAACACTAGACTAAATAAGTCTTCCAGCGAATTTATTCAAATCGGGCCTTGAACGTCAATCCTCAAGGCCCGGCGGATAGCAGCCGTATAAATAAATCACAGACTTTTTTTTTTGGAGCCGGCTTATTCGTAAGCCTTTTCAAAAAGGCATATTCCAGAACTTTTTTCCCACTTTTTGGGCCTATTCCAGACCAAAAGTGTTTAGGGTATTATGGAATAGTGCCATTTTTTACATGTTTTTTTTCGTGTTTTTGACACCTTGCGAAGCGTGTTTCGCGCAAAAAAAACATGTAAAAAATGGGCATATTCCACCGAACTGATTTTGAAGGTGTCTGGAATAGTGCTCTTTTTGTCCGGAATAAGACCTTTTTTTGGTACTTATTTACACACTTATTTTTACACTTACTGCTATTTATATATAAAAAAGCTACTACATACACATTTAACGACATCGTTGACTGTACATACATAGTCTATGTAATACTGTATAGATTATTAAAACTTCATTCTAAGACTATATAGATTCGATACGTATTTGTCGCGAGTCTAGATATATCGTTTTCCTAACATTTTTATCATCTCTGTTCGACTGACCTGTTAATTAATTACCTCTATTGGTCAACTGCAATATCTGCATTTTCTTAAATCTTTGACCTAGGCTTTCTCATCACAGGTCAAGTTATTATAGAAACAAAATTGATATTCTGAAAGCTGCTAAAATTCTTTGCAGTTTAGTCAATTTACTTTTAAGTTTCTATTAACGGTTTCCGCGTAATCAGCGCGTCGATATTGCAATATTTATTATTGCTTAGACTGGCTCTAGTTATTTTTATTTATTTTGAGTCTTTTTCTGAGTTCTGGAACTTTGACCAGTTTGACCTGGAAACTAGTAGAAGTCGCAAATCACATTTTTGGCTTCTAAAACAACAAAAATAAAAAAAATTCGGAAATTCCGAAAAAACCCTAAAATTTTGCAACCCTAAAAATTCGCCGTTTCTAAACTTTTGCCGAAATATAGAAACAGTTCAGAAACATTGGCCCCGAAGTTTGGAAAATCGTCAAATTTCCAAACCTACGCACGAGCGTGACGATATGTGTTAAAAATCTGGAAATTCAGGTTAAAGCGATAGTTTGATGACTGATGAATCGATTTGACGCGATGGGTATGGATTTAGACGCAATGTATGACGACATTAGGGTAGATGAATAAAATTTAGGGTTTGTTGAGGAAGAAGGTGTTAATATTTAAGGACTCGACCTTAGATATTTATATTCTCTGTCATGTGCTGACTGTGTCGTCATTATTCCTTACACACTTATTTTTACTCGTTTACTTTTCTTCTACTCGTTGTATTAACAACGACTTCACTTGAAATTATAAGACCCCAAACATCTCGTATATCAACAGAAGGGGAGGAAGAGATTTTGTGTAAATTATTGCGAGGTATTTTCGAAATTTAGAAATTTTGGAGGGTTTGGTTTACACGATGGTCGACTTTTGAAAACATGAAATATGAAACCCTAAAAACGAAATTTCTGAAATTTCCGAATTTTTTGTTGGGTTT
>JACLAA010003402.1_pt1 | contig 22185 bp, 13 predicted proteins | sample 8027891 | NCBI WGS metagenome assembly JACLAA01 (sample SAMN15724900, study PRJNA655200) | protist metagenome | isolation source: fluorescence activated cell sorting (FACS) single amplified genomes of... | place: Spain: Blaines Bay Microbial Observatory, Mediterranean Sea | collected 2016-01-19 | reverse complement strand
AAATGCGAAGACGCGACGATGTTCCCGGAACTGAACGTGCGGGTCGCGAACGTGACGAAATCGTACGAATTCGAACACGAAGCGGAAGAATGGCTGTTCGAAGAAGTAGGCGGGCTCGTGAACACGGTGTGGAAAGAAACGAAAGAGATGATGGATGGCGGGAAGAAGGCTTTGGAGCGGAGAAGCATCGAGGGCGAGGGCAAAGACGCCAAAAACGATTTCGATTTCGGGAAGAGAGAGTCGGTAAAACTGGCGCTGGCGAAAGCCGCGAGAGGTTTACACGCGACGAGGACGACGTTGAAAGCACACTTAGCGAAGGAAAGCGCGCACCTTTTACCTCTTTTGAAAAAGCACTTCTCCGAAGACGAACAGGCGAAGTTGATTTGGTCGTTTTTAGAAAAGTTTCCGACGGAGAAAGTGACCGGGATATTAGAGTGGGTGTTTAGAGAGATGATGATGATGATGCGAGAGGACGAGCGCGAGTATTATTTAGAGAGTTTAGAGATGTATTTGAGAACCCCGCAAGTGAAAACGTGTGCGGAAGCGATGGCGTTGAAATCGAAATTGAAGAAATGGATAGAAGACGAAGCGAACGACGAAGAGAGAGAAAGAATGAGAAAGAAAGTAGAAAAGGCGCCGATTTTATCGCTGTTGTTTGAAAAAGAAGGCGAAGAGAACAACAACGAGAACGTGGAAATGACGGCGCCGCAACAAAGGACGAATCATCCACCATCCGAGGCGACGAACGCGCTCAAAAGAAACCGAGGAAGAAACCGATCGAGACAAAAACAGAAAAAAAAGCTTCCGATCGATCACATCTTCCAGTTCCACGACGCTTTGCGCGTCGAATTAAATCGAATGGAAGCGGAATTTTTAAAACTCCCGACCGACGGCGCGTCTTGTTCCGACGCGAAACTCGTTCGAGAAATCGAAGGTCGATTCGTTTTTTTACAAGGCGTCTACGCGGCGCACTCGAAATCGGAAGACGAGGTTGTTTTTCCACAGTTGGAGAAGAAGAAAGCGTTAGTAAACGTCAGTCACTCCTACACTCTCGATCACGAACAAGAGTCCGAGTTGTTCGAGGAGATGTTGTCGCTGATTGAAAAATTGAAGAAACACATCGAACGAGAGATTTTAAAGGAAGAAGAGAGGATGATGACAAAGAAGAATAAGAAAAAGAAGAAGGAGAAAGAGAAAACAACGAAAGTCGTCGTTAACAAAAAGACATCGACGCGTAGTATTAGCGGCGAGAAAAACGAACAAGAAGAAGTAGAAGTAGAAGTAGAAGAAGACGATAGCGGCACCATCGTGCGCAAACTCCAAGAGACGTGCGTCGCTTTGAAAGTATCCTTGGAAACGCACGTGAAAACCGAAGAGGACGAGTTGTGGCCGATATTCGAGGAACATTTCACGATCGAAGAGCAAGAAGAGTTGGTTGGGTTAATCATCGGTCAGACCGGGGCGGAGGTTTTACGGGCTATGCTCGATTGGGTTCGCCGATCCCTCGATAGCGAAGAGGCATTGGAGATGATGGCGAATATGAAACAGGCGACGGAAAATACGAGATTTGCGAAATGGTTGAACACTTGGATGACCGGGGAGGATCCAGAAGCAGTCAAAGTGTTAGGTTTAAAGAAAAGAGCGACAACACGAGAGAAACAGGAAGAAAAAGGGGAGAAGAGGAGGAAGATTTATGATACCAATGACGTGAATAAGAAGCCGTCAGGTGGTGTGCGCGCCGCGAAGAAGCGAGAAGAAGAAAAAGAAAAAGAAAAGCGTCGACAACAGCAGCAGCAGCAGCAGCAACAACAACAACAACAACAAAACAACGAACGTCAACCAGACGACGACGAGATTTCCGACGCGACGACCGCGACAAACACGCGCATTCTTGACGGCCACGGCGTTCGACAAGTCAACGAGTATTTCGACACGTTGCGCAAATCGCAATCCGCGGACAAGTTGCTGTCGACATCCACATCGATCGATAACCAGTCCGAAGGAGACGGCACGTCTAAAGATACGAACAGTAATCACACGGACACTGGGATTTTCAAACCTGGTTGGTCGGATATTTTCAAAATGAACCAACGTCAGTTGGAAAGCGCGCTTTATATTTTGAACCGAGACGATACGCTCGCGCCGAGCAGGAAGGCGTATTTGATGCAAAACTTATTGGCAAGTCGATGGATTACCGGGAACCAAAAGATTACCGAAGATAAGATGGAGTTAGATGCCATGATGGTTGGTGGAGGAAGCAAAAACACGACGAACAAAAAAAACATAGAGACCGCGTCGGCGTCCGCCGAGCACGATTCGAGCAACACCGGCGACGAGAAGGAGAGGAAGAATATTTCACCACCAACGTTGAAAGGTTCACCAAACTTCAAACTCCATGGGTCAGGTGGTGATGCATCATCATTCGCTGCAAATAGTAACAAAAAGAAGCTTCGCGATGCTACTAATCAACCGATCGTCTGTTATGCGTGCCCTCCATCTGAGAACACAGGGACTCCAACAACGCCGTCCTCGTTCGACGAGAACGTCTACATACACGACAACTGTCTGGGCTGCAAGCACTACCACCGCAAGTGCAAAATCATCGCAGCTTGTTGCGACGTCCCGTTTACATGCCGTTTTTGCCACGACGACAATTCCGACCACGTCATGGACCGATACAACACGAAAGAAATGCAGTGCATGAAGTGCGAGTTGATCCAACCGATTGCAAAAAATTGCAAAAATTGCAACATCGAAATGGCGCGATACTTTTGCAAAGTCTGCAATCTTTTCGACGATTTACAAGATGGCAAGAGCATCTATCACTGCCCGTTTTGTAACGTCTGCAGAAAAGGCAAGGGGTTAGGGCAAGATTTCTTCCACTGCATGAAGTGCAACTCGTGCGTGTCGTTAGTCATGGGTCCGCACGAGTGTCACGGCAAAAAATCGAGCATGGAAAGCGAGTGTCCGGTGTGCAAAGAGTTCATGTTCGATTCAGAAACGCCGTTAAAAACACTACCGTGTGGGCACTTGATGCACACGCCCTGTTTCGAAACGTACACGCGTCATTACTACACCTGTCCTCTCTGTCGAAAATCCTTGGGTGATTTCACCGTCTATTTCAGAATGCTCGACGCTATTTTAGCGGACGAACAAAAGAAAACGTCCAGAACGAAGAACGCCGACAAAAAAGACGTCCCAGACGACGACGACGACGACGAAAAGCAAAAAAAACAGCGCGTCAAGTGCAACGATTGTTTGGAAGTGACCATGGCGGATTTTCATTTCGTCTACCACGCGTGCGGGAAGTGTCGCTCGTACAACACCGTCGTCTGGAACGAATGAATGAATGAATGAATGAATGAATGAAATAGCAGTAGCACCAGCAGCATCAACCACCATACAGTTTATATACGTAGTACTCATTTCATTTCATATGCGTACTCAGGTACGCGTGCAGTTCCACGTCTCTCGCGTCGAGGTAAAGCCTGTACAAAGTACAGCGCGTCGTCTCCGACATGGTATCTCTTTTAGTATTCCATTCGTCCTGTGTGTTTTTTTGTGAACAAAAAAATTCAAAACATTTCGTCATTAAAATCGTCTCGTCATGTCGTCTCCTTCTCCGCCGGTGGTGTCGAAATACTTCACGCGCGGTGCTCCAGGCACTGATGGTACTGATGGTGCGTTCGACGACGACGGTCTCGCGCGGTGGTGTATTTCTCGTCCTCGTCTTCACCCTTCGTTTCTCGAGTGTTCGCGCGCGTTGCACGTCGCCGTCGAATCTTTCGTGAACGAAGCGGCGAAGAAGAAAGCGGAGTACGACGCGCACGAAGCCGCGCTGGCGACGATTTTGGCGCACGCGGAAGGGACGATCGAGAGCAAAACGAAAGAACTCGAGAAGGAGAAAGAGCAAAGACGGGAGGAGAAGAAGACGAAGAAGAAGAAGACGACGACGACAACGAGCGTTGAATGTGATGATGGTGCATGCAGAATCGATTTTGGAGCTCCGAAAAATGCGAACAAAATCGATGCCTTTGATGAAAACGAAGAAGCGCGCGCGAGGAAAAGCATCGGAAAACTTCTAAAAACGACGCTGGAAGAGCTGCATCGCTTGCACGTAAACGCGTCGTGTCGCTGTTCGACGCGTGGCGCGAGGGTGAAAGAAGCGCGGGATGCGCTCACGTCGTACCGAAGACGCGTCCGCGAGTGCTACAAGACGATCGATGTCGAAGGATACGAGGCGGACGCGAAAGAACAGCAGGATAAGAAACGGAAACAATGGGAAGAGAAGACGGACGCGTTCGCGAAGTTTCACGACAATCCCCCGGAATCGATCGAGGAGATTCGAAACTGCTGCGAACTGTTCGTGAAGAATGGGCGGTCGCCGCACCATTTGTGCCCGCATCTGTGCTACTATCGCGAGTACGAGCCGGCGAGGCAGTTGTTCGTGTTGAGAATCGCGTGCTGCGAAAAGTTCGGGAGCGCGAAGAAGTTAGAAGGGTGGACATCCGAATTAGCTTTGAATAATAACATGCACCACCACCGTAGTGGTAATGGTAGCGCCAGGGAACGTTCGCCGTTGTCGAGGAAAGAGAACAGAACCCGATGCCTCTCCTCGTACGCGGCGAACAATTCGAACAGCGTCCTCGGGTCTGGATATAAATCGTTTCCGTGGAAAGTGGAGTTCAAAAGTCCAACGGGAGAGACGTTCGATACCGCCGAGGACGTTTTGAACGCCATATCTTCGAAAGACGACGCCGACGCCGACGACGAGAATCGAAAAAGAAGAACGAATCCGCAAGGCATCTCCTTCCCTCGATCTTCGCACGGCGGTTCCGGGAGGCGATTACCCGGGGTCAAAGAGCACGGATTAGAACAGGACGTGGAGATTTTACGAGCCGCGTTGTGGTCTGCTTCAGAAGATCACGTGCACGCGTCGTCGCCGGTCAAGTTGAGACGGTTAGAAGCGGAAACGGAAGGGTACGAACGAAGTCCCGTGCAACTCGCGCCTCCAGGGAAAGGGTTCGTGGAGAGTTGCGGAGACGTGGTGACGCTGAAAGTTATCGATAAGTACAAGGACGGCGAGAACGACGAGGACGATGAGTATGACTATGAATACGACGATTACGATTACGATGATGATGATAGGAGTAGGTATAGCGAGAGCGAGTACGGCGCGGAGGATGACGAAGGCGGAGGGCACGGACGAAGAAGAAGAAGAAGAAGAAGGAGGAGAGAAGACGCGTTCGACGGCTACTTTTTCGAGGACGACGACGAAGAAGAAGAAGAAGAAAAAGAGGTCGTTGAGATTGTCCATCGCGAAAAGGGCGAGGAGAAGAACATCGAAGTTAAAGTCAAAGAAGAACCGATCATCATCGCGCATAACGACGAGAACGAGAGCGGAGGAAATCATCATCCGGCGACGATAAAGAAGGAAAAAAAATTCAAAACAACTGCCGGTACTGGATCGGAAGGAGGAGAAGAGAAAAAAATACGCTTGGCGCAACTGAACGAAACTAAAATGAAACACTCGTTCCACTCGTCGAAGCTTCTGAAACTGGAAAGCGAACCGCCGCTGGTGAGTAAGTTTGACGACGAGAGATGTCTCGAGATTTTTGCGTCCAACGCGGACGCATCGCTCGAACGTAAAAGAGTCTCGTCGTCCGCGAAAACGATGATGCGACACCAATCAACCGGCACTGGACCGAGACACTTCGTCGTCCCGCCGCGATCTCCCTTCGGTCTTCTCGAAGAGATTTTATGGAGAGACGACTGGAAGCTCTTGACGGCGTGTATGATGCTCAATTGCACGACGCGTTTGCAAGTCGATCGCGTCCTGTGGGAGTTATTCACGTTAGCGCCGACGGCGGAAGATGCGGTGAAATTAGGCGAGACGGAACGCGGGATTGAATTGATTGAAAAATGTTTGGCCACGATTGGGTTACACAGAAAACGCGCGAGAGCGTTCGTGAGGTTGTCGAAGGATGTCGTGGAGGCGAGGCGAGGAAAGGAGAGCGCGTTGTTACGATTGAATGACGGCAACGGTAGTCAACGAGATGGTAAGCGCCCGTTGGCGTCGACTGAAGGCGAGAACGAAGACGACAGAAACAATGAGTCTCTCCCGCCATCTCCATATACTGCCACTGGAACAGCAGCAGCAGCAGGAGCAGGAGCAGACGACGACGACGACGACGACGACGACGACGACGACGACACCACCGCCACCGCCAACGAAGACGACGAAGCGTCTGCTATGGCGCCACCATCTGGAGGATCCAAATTCGTCCGTTCCGTCTCTGAATTCCACGGCGTCGGCGCCTACGCCGCGGACGCCCACGCCATGTTCTGCGACGGCGTCATCGCCGCACCACCGAGAGACCACGCGTTGCGATGGTACTACGCGTTCGCGTTGGAGCGCGAAAGCGAAAAGTTATCGAAGAACGTGTTGTTTTTGAAGAATTGATTTGACCCCGACCCCAACGATGACGACGACAACGACGACCGCCACTGTTTTTGAAGGAAGCGACGAACACTGTTCCTCCTCCTCCTCCTCGTCCTCGCGTTATTCTTTCACGGATCAGAGTTTTTTTCGATCGATGTAATAAAAGGACTCGTCATTCAATATTTATTTGTGTTTTTACTTTGTATTTTAGAAAACAAATTAAAGCTCTCTTTGTCTTTCTTTCTTCATTTGTGGGGATGCGCGCGTCGCGTAAAAGATGATGCCGTCCTAAAACGAACCCGTAGAACTCAAACTCACTCAGGAGTCGGAGTCTTAGTCTGCGTCCAATTATTTTCTTGCTTTTAGGAATATATTTGAACTTTGCCACTTGCAAAATATATTGCAGTAGATGATATAAAAGGCACAAACTTCGCACTCCCGGGACACCCGTTTTCGTACGCGTATTTTAAACACTCGAGGTGATCACTAAAGGCAGCCCAAGCACAAGTCTCTTCATCCCAAGGACATCCGTTTTCGTGCGCGTATTTCAAACACTCGAGGTGACCATTTTCAGCAGCACGCCAACAAGTCTCTTCATCCCATGGACACCCGTTTTCGTACGCGTATTTCAAACACTCTAGGTGACCATTATGGGCAGCATAACGACAAGTCTTTTCATCCCAAGGACATCCTTTACCGCGTAAAAATTCAAGCAATCCTACGTTTCCATTCAGAGCCATTTCTGCACAAAATCGTTCCCTCTTTTCAGAACACTTCTCAAGAGCCCATGATAAAGTCGACTTCGTGTGAAACTCTCCAATCTTGAAGGCATCAGGCAAACGCGCGCCCGACCGTTGTATCGCCGCTCGACTTTCGGTATTGACGTCGTAGAAAAACTTCACGTCGTTCCCGTTCAGTTTCGTCACGACGTGCGTATCAAATATATCCGGATGATCCGTCACGATTTGCCACAATTTACGTTCGCTCGCGTTATTCTTCGACATCGTCGTCGCCTTTGTTTGACCTGAAGAAAACGAAGAAGAGAGAACTCGAAGAGTGTCTTTTCACAGATGAAGTGACAACCAAACGACGTAAAAAAGAAGAGAAAAAAAACGAGGAGCTCAGAACAAGTGCCACCTCGTTGTTTCTTTCAGAGATAGTTCCGATCTCAGTCAACGGAACGGAGTCTTCGTCATCATCGCTCGACGCCGAGAAGTCGAAGAAGAACCGAGCGCGCGCGCGCACCTTCTTTTCCCTCTCACTCCAGGTAGAGATACAAAAAGTGCAGATTCCAAGAGAAGAAAAAAAAGAAAGAGACGATATTCGATCTCTGGCTCTCTCTCTCTCGGAACGACGACGCGAAAAAAGAAATCTTTGGTGGTCGCTTCAAAATCCCCACCCCTTTTCGCACGTACCCACACAACGTCGTCTTTCGACACTCGGCGGCGTGTTTTTCCGCGAAAGAGAGAGAGAGAGAGAGTCAAAAGAGAGAGCGTTTTTTTTTCTCGCGTATTTTTTTTTGACTCTCTTCGTGTTCCCAAAAAGACCAACAAAACGCAAACGATTTTTGCTTAGGGTTTCACAATTTAGGGTTTTCAAAAACAAAGGGAAATGGGGAATGTGTTGCCCCCCAAAAAACCATTCGTTTCTTCATTGAGAGTAGCACGTCAAAGACGAACGAAGCGCCGTCATGATAATCCCGGTCCGGTGTTTCACCTGCGGCAAGGTGCGCGTTGCGTTCGACGACGCTCTCTGTGTTCGTATTTTGCATTCTTTCTTCGCGGCTTGTTTTTTTTTACTACGTCTTCTTCGTTCGTTCGGGGGGGTGGGGACTCTCGATCGAACGCACGAAGTCGAGAGAGAGAGCCGCAAAAATTGCGATGTGATGTATCGATCGATCGATTCGCGAAACTTTTCGTCGCTTTTTTGCGATGATGGCAAAGAAGAGGCCGAATCGATCGATCGATCGTCGTCGTTCTTCGCACACTCGTCGTCGCGGTCTCGTCCTCCCCGTGGCGTGGTCTTTTCTCGAGTGGTCTGACGCGATCTCTCTTTCTCTTTCTCTCTTTCTCCTCTCATCAAAAAGGTGATTGGAAACAAGTGGGACACGTACCTCGATTTGTTGCAGGCGGATTACGCCGAGAAGGACGCGCTGGACGCGCTGGAGTTGAAGAGATACTGCTGTCGACGCATGCTCATGTGTCACGTGGATCTGATCGAGAAACTTTTGAACTACAACACGCTCGAACGACAAGAATAGAGCGTTTTGATCTTCGACTGTTGTTAGTTTGGAGAAAGAAAGAGAGAGCACTTGTTCTTCTTCTTCTTCTTCTTCTTCTTCCTCTTCCGCGCGGGTGCGCGCGCGCGTGTGTGTATTAGTAGTAGTAGTGTTATTATTATATTATACATTGTTAATGTACTCCTTTTGATGGGTCTTCTTTTTGCCCCGGATTTTGAGACGCGTAGCAACGACGGCAAACGTCATCGTCGTAGGTACAATCCGCGCCGCTGCGTTTAAACCTGGTCTTTCTTTCTATCTACTCTCTCTCTACTTTATCTACGCTATTAAAGAAAACGCGGGAGGAAGAGCGCTGCTATTCTAAACCCCACTTCCTGCTATCTTTGACGGACGCGTCATAGGCTTTACTCCCGGTGAGCTTTTGTCCGGTTTTCGTGACGTACGTTTTGACGCCCGCGGTTGTGGTGTACCATCTGGCTGTCTGAGTGTTGCGTCGTCGCGCCGCATGCGGAATGTCATCGCGACTCGTGCCACGAGCCCTATCGTTATCGTCGAACATGTCAACACCAGCACCGAAGTACTCCCCTCCTTGTTTGACTCTCGTCTGCGTCTTCCTTTTCCCGTTAAACTGCGCCCCGTAGTCCACAAACACGACTTCGCCATTCACTCTCGAGCCGACGAGGAGCTCGGACGCTCGAATAAAATGCGGGAAAAGTTTCCGCCAATTCGTCGTGTTTTCTTCTTCTTCTTCTTCTTCTTCTTCTTCTTTACGTCGTCGTCGTCGTCCCATTTCCTCCCCTCTCTTCGAGGACGTTGGCAAAACGAAATTCCCTCCTCTCATTAAAGTGTCGTTTCGTTTTTGGACGTCGTTTGCGTCGTTTACGTCGTCGTCCGTCTCGTCGTCGATGCTCTCCTCCTCTTCTCCTTCGGGTTCCGAATCGTCGTCGTCTTCTTTGTCGTCGTTATTAAAGTCGTCTCTTTCCTCCTCTTCATCGGAATCGTCACTTCCGCCCCCAAACTCTCGAATCGCTTTCGAGCTGTCGCCCCACCCGAAAGACGACAAAGACCTCGGAGACGACGACGACGATGTTAACGACCTTTCTTCTTCTTCTGGGGACGACGACGACGACGCTTTTGTCTCGCCGCCATTATTATTGCCGCTCTTCTCAAAAAGGGACGACGACGACTTCGTTGGCGAAGCAGACGACGACATCGTACGTTTCTCTTTTATATTTTGAATTTTCAACACCACATCATAACACGACACACACGCTTGACGACGAGATGTTTCCAGAACACACGACGACAGAGAAGAAAGAGACGCTCTAGAAGAAGAAGAAGAAGAAGAAGAAGAAGAAGAGAGGACTCGAGAGGAGGAGGAGGAGAAGAAGAAACGTGTTGTTGTTACGCACAAAGAGCGCGTGTTCTTCGTGAATGCTAAAGAAGTGTGTGTGTTCTCTGCTCCTTATAAAAATATGAGAGAGTCCAAAGCATGTCTCTTCCCAAACTACAAAAAATAAAAAACCCTAAAAATAAAAAAACCCTAAACACTTGGGTCTCTCTTGTGGTTTGAGAGGCACCACTTTCGCCTTCTTTCTCGGGATCCCGATTTCCACCACACATTCCTACACACACTACTCTTTTCGTATCAGCGCGTGTATATATACACATACACACACGCATCGAAAGGGGCTTTGTGCGCATCGAGACCACACCAAACACACAACAACAGCTTTTTCGTTGTTGTTGTTTCGTCGGAGAGAGAGAGAGAGACGCTCTGTTTTTGCCGGGGTCGTCGAAAGAAAAAAAAAGAGCAGATATAGAAGCGCGTTCGTCAAGACTACACGTCGAAACGGACTTGAAAGAAGAAGAAGAAGAAGAAGATCCAATTCTCTCTTTGTGCTGCTCTGCGTCTGAAAAAAACAACGCTTTATAACAGAACGACGACGACGATGATGACGATGACGACGATGCAGAGAACACCAACACCACCAACCTCGCCGACTTTGATGTTCCGCGAAAAGAGGACGACGACGACCCAAGCGGCGTGGCGTTCAAAAAATGCTTCTTTTGGAGGAGGAAGACACAAAAAAAGATTAGTAGTCTCGGCGAACGCTGCTTTTACGTCGTCGTCGTCGTCGCACTCTTTTTGCGAAAAGAACGACGTTGGTGAGAGAAGGCGACGACGGAGAGAAGGCGTGGTGGCACGCGACGCGTCGAAAGATTCATCATCAGATCCGGCCATGGCGGACGATACGGTGCCGAACGTGAACGTCGCGGCGTCGTGCTCGGTGGACGAACCGGAAACGTGCTCGTTGGCCGATCTCGAGATTTTGTACGTGGACGCGTTGTGGAACTATTACAACGACGGGAAGTTTACGCTCTCGGACGCGCAATACGATCGCATTCGAGAAGAGTTGAACTGGCAAGGGTCTGGGTTTCCGACGCTGAGAAGAGATGAGATTCAGTTTGTTCAAGCCGCAATCGCGTATTCCAGAGGAGAGAAAATTATGGGAGACGAGGAATACGAAGAGTTGAAGAGAAAAATCAAAACCGAAGCCGGGAAGAGGAGAGACGTGACCGCTTTGCTTTTGTACACCAAAGGCCAACAGTTGTTGGACGAAGCGCAGTTTGAATTGATGAGCGAAGAGATGATGAAACTCGGCATCGACGTCGGCATGAAGGGCGCGACGTGTACGCTGTCCAAAACGCCGACGACGCTCGAAAACGACACGTCGGCGGTGGCGAAAATGTACGGTGCGTTGGCGTTGATTCCATTTTTAATCGGTTTAGCGCCGACAATCTTCTTCGACATTCTCGGTCTACACGTCGACAACGGGTTGGCCTTGGGGTTTGCGACCACGTTAGCCGCCATCTTGACGTACAAATTAGCCGAGTACACGGAATTGAACAACGCGCAAATTTTAACCGGCCAGTGCCCGTGCTGCGAAGAACCGTTCAAGCAATTGTTTAGCGGCCAAAACGGCGGCGAGAAAGAGATGGAGTATAAGTGCAAGGTGTGCGGCACCACGTGCTCCTTGAACCGAGAGAAGAAGTTAATCGTGACCAGCGGGCCGTTTGCTATGTAATTAAACACTATGGTACCTACTACTACTCTTCTTCTTCTTCTTTTTCTTTGTGAATGTTCGAATCGTCGTACCGGAGACATCTCGTCCTCCGTTCGGTACTTATACTCGAAGAAGAGAGATGCGTTTCTTCGCGAAAGTTATTGTTTGTTCCATTATTTTTTCTCTTTTCATTTTCCCGCCATAATTTTCGAAACCAAAAAAAAAAGTCTTCAGAAAGAAGTTGCAACAACAACAGAGTGCGTGCCAACACCACCACCGAATACTCGAAGACGCGTGAGTGATCATCATCATCGCCCGCCGCCAAAAAAAGAATCGCACGCGAGGAGGCGCTTAGCGTGTTCTCACTCGAGCAAAAAAGCGTCGCTTTGAAGAGAGATCTTCTTTTGCGTCGTCGCGACATTGATTGATTGATTGATTGATTGATTGATTGATTGATTGATTGATTGATTACTTTTGCATGAGAAGGTCGATGGCGATGGTCTTGGCCGAACGCGCTCGGGTGTTGCGCAGTAGTTCGTCCTTTGTTTCGACGACGACGGAGAGGAGCCGCCAACGACGCGGCGTCGCGTCGAAGAGACACCCCGCTACTTTTGCGGGGGCGGAGACTACTACAAAGACGACGACGACGACGACGACGCGGAGGAGCAAGAATGCGAAGTTTTTGATGCCGAAAGAACACGAACGAACGAAGAAATGGGTCACGTTTTCCGATTTACACGCGTCGAGAAAGACCAAAGACGTGTGTTTGGAGACGTTGAAACACGTACACGACGTGGCACAAAGAGAAGACCGAGGAATTCTCTTCTTGGGCGACTTTTGGCATCATCGGGGCGCGTTGCCGGTGGATACGTTGAATGAAATCATGGCCGCGTTATCCCGATGGACGCAACCGACGATAATGCTGGTTGGGAATCACGATCAGGTGAACGTTCAAGGAAGCGTGCACGCGTTGGAGGTTTTGAGGATGTGTAATCCAGAGAAAATTGTGGTGTTCGACGAACCGAGAGTGTGGAAAGGTGCGATGTGGTTGCCGTATAGGAAAGACCAAGAGACGATGAGGAGAACCGTGGGCGATTTGGTACGAACGAACGGTAAAAAAGAACCGAGCATTAAAACGGTGTTTTGTCACGCCGACGTGCTTGGGGCAAACGTGAATCAAACGTTTCAAATAAAAAACGGAATGGATTCGAAAGAAACGTTTAGCGAGGAAAAGACGGGCATCGAAAGTATCATCTCAGGACATTATCACAAACCGCACTTCGTCGAGAGAGATTCGCGAGTGCGATACGTCGGGAGTCCATATCAAGTGTCGCGAGCGGAAAAGAACCAAGAGAAGTATCTGTTACTTTTAGACGAAAAATGGCGGGATGAAAGTCTAACCGACGAAGATGTTTTGAAACGATCGAAAATCGATATCGGACCGAGGTATTTTGATATCGACGAAACGATTGGCGAAAGCATCGAGACAATTGCGAACGATTTGCGAGCGAACGATATCGTTCGATGGACGATTCCGTTTGATTCCGCGTTAGATATGGAAGAGGAGGAAGAAGAAACGAAGAACAAGAAAACGACGAAAAAGAAATCTTCTTCGCTTTCGCGAAGCGTACCGAGGCGAGTCGAAAACGCGCGTTTGAAATACGGGTGTCAAATTGAAGTGCGACGACCTCCGGCGAAGTTGACATCGACGATTGAAAACGCCGAATCGTTAAGTCCGGTGGATTTGTTTAATTCGTACGCTAAGAGCATTCGGTTGACGGGAGACGCCAAGACGTTTTGCGAAGAGATTATCACGGAAGCCGTGTCGTCGAAAGAAAACGAAGAAGGCAAACTCGATACCGGCGACGAGTCAAACAAATTCTCCACGTCTACACATCTCCGCAAAGTCGAATTCGATGAAGTTGAAATCACCGGATTTGGTGCGTTCAAAGATGAAATCAAGTACCCCCTCAACGACCGAGGCGTGGTGTGCGTTGTCGGCGATAACCGAGACGACTCCGGATTTGCAGATTCTAACGGCGCAGGAAAGACGACATTAGTCACTGCCGTCATGTGGGCGTTAACGGGCAAATCCGACGTTCGCTTAGATACTGGCTCTACGCAAAAGTATTTAACCAACAAAGACGTCGTCAACGACGACTCGAAATCGGCTCGAGTCGTCGTGCGCGGATCCATAATTGATCAAGAAAACAACAGGAAGAAACCGTTCGTCGTCGAAAGAGCGGTGACGCGAACCAAGTTATCCAAACTTTCGTTCGTTGTGGACGATGTGGACGAAACTAAACTCGACTCGAAGAAAACGCAAGAACACATGGATCAAATCATAGGCGCCTCGGTGTTAGCGCAGACGTGTTTTCACGGTCAACACACGATTGGAAGCTTACTCGAAGCCTCCGACGCGCAACTGAAATCAAGTTTCGGTTCCTTGGTTGAACAATCCGTGTGGACTCGATGTAAAAACAAGAGCAAAAAAGTATTGAAAGAACGGCGCGAAAAATTAACCATCGCAAAAGCTGAATTGAAATCTCGCGAAAGTTACGTCCAACGTACGAAAGCGAGATTTTTAGACACCGAGAGAGAATTTAATCGATGGAAAGAAATGTTCGAGGAAAAAGTACGAAAGATGACGATGGAAAGAGAAGACGCGTTGGATGCCTTGGCGCTAGATCGGGTGCGGAATGCGCGACAGGCGGTGAACGAGGTCAAAGATATCGAGCGCGACGCGAACGAAGCGTTGCGTCGCATTCTCGACTCTAATAATACTAGTACGAGGAGCGAGTTCCTCGACGCCGACGACGCGGAAGACGTCTCCGTTCAAAACAGCAGAGCACAAGAAAATGAACGACGACGACGACAACAAGAACTTGATCAAAACGAACAAACGCTCTTAAAACTCTTCAACGACGCGCAACGCAACGAAGCCACGTCGAGAGCGACGGCTGAGCAAGCGCACAGGAGCGCCGGTCAAGTCTTTCATCTTTCAAAACAAGCCGCGACGCATCACGAGCATTCCATCGATAAGAAGACTTTGAAGTGCACTTTGTGTCACCAATCCATCGACCCGATTAAGCAAAAAGAAACGTTCGAACAGTTAAAACGAGACGCGGAAGACATGCGATTGAAACACGTCGCGGCTATCGATACGTTGAACGAAAGCCGAGTAAAATTAGAACAGTTTCAACTGTTTAAAAAGTCTGAGATTGAGCGAATGTTGAACGAAGAGCGAGAACGACAAAATTTAAAGCTCGCTCGGGTCGAAAAAGAGAACAAAAAGATGATGTTGACGAGTGAGTTGAGACGATTACTTTCCTTAATGGGTACCGTCTCTGAACGGTTTTCTCAGATGCTACAGTGTGTGCCCGAGGAAGTGTTAGCGTTGGAGAAAAGCGCGCGCGGTGACGACGAAGTGTTTCACGCGGAACGAAGAAAAAGAAGAGAGGAAGAACAATTGACAGTTTCTGCGAGTTTTTCTTCGGAAAGGGAAGCGCTATCGGGCATCGTTCCTGGATTGCTCGATTACCGGACGCCGTATACGTCTTCTTCGCGAGGATACGCTTCGTCCAATACCGACAACAACAACAACAATAAGGACGGTTTCATTCAAAACAACGTCGTCGCGAATGGTAAGAACGAAACCACGTCGTTCGTGCAACTCCTCCAAATCGACCACGCCACTGGAACCCTCGCCGATGACACATCTTTACCTTCCTTTGCGAAAATAGTTCAATCGAAAGTCGCCGCCGCGGAAGCGCTCGTCGCCGGATGCGAGAAAGCGTTAAGAGATTACGAGAGATTGAATCAAAAATACCAAGACATGAACGGCGGTAATAATGATACTATCAACGTCAATAACAACAATCCGCATTTCGAAGCGATGAAACAGCTCAAAGAACAGTTGACGGCGGAAACGGAATCTCTGAACGATTTGAAGGAGAATTCGTACTCGAAAATCGAATTCGACGTGAACGTGGCTAAAATAGCGGACAAGTGTTTCAGTCCGACGAGAGGCGTGTCGAATTATTTGTTCGAAAGCGCTTTGGCGGAAGTTTCGGAGAGGTGTCAAGAGTACGTTTTCGCGTTAACCGGCGGCGCGTTGAGTTTACGATTGTTGAGCAGTTCTTCTTTGAATAACACCGACCGCGCGACGACTGCGCTCGATGAAGACGATGACGATATCGAAGAAGTCACAAAAACGCAATTAGAGAAGATCGAGAGAGTCATATTCGCGCGCAAGCAACACTCCGGAGAGCAATACGAACGTTCTTTGAGACAACTTTCCGGTGGCGAACGACGACGACTTGCGATCGGTTTAGCATTAGCCTACGCGGACGTTTCCGCTCGCCGATTAAACGTGCAATCAAACTTGCTCGTCTTGGACGAAGCGCTGCAACATCTCGATTCTGAAGGTATCGAAAGAGTCGTCTCAGTTTTGCGCGCGATTGAATCCGAATATTTGAGTTCTTCTTACGGTGATAATAATGATGATGATATCGACAAGAAAACGGTTTTGTTAACCACTCAAGCGGATTCAGAAACGGAGAAAATGTTTGACGGCGTCGACGCTGTCGTGAAGAACAAGAACCGATCGGAAGTGTTAATCGGACGAGGCGAATAAATAAGAGGTACCTACTACACGCGAAGTATGTGCCGCATGTATTCGTACTATGTTTTTTTTTGTATAAAAGTACTACTACGCCGCGTGTTAGCTGTTTGACTACGACGACGATTTCTGCATGTTCAACAGCGCTTCTAACTCTCGTTTAATCTCCTCCTCGTCTTTGTCGTCTTTGTCGTCTTTGTCGTCGTCGTATTTTTCTCTGTTATCGTCCCGCGCGTACGGGTGCGCCGTTTTGTTAAACGTCGTCCCTTTCTTCCTATCGTACGTGCACTGCAACGATTTCCGCTGCGCTTCGAACAGTCTCCTTTTTAAGATGGCATCATCATCGTCATCATCGTCGTCTACATTTTGGCTATCATTACTACTCCTCTCCCCCGCGACGAACCGCACGCCCGTGGACCTTCGCGTCGTCGTCGTCGTCCCACCACTTTCGCTCATCTCCATCCTTTCCAGCCGCGCTTTGATCTCTTCCTCGTGGTGGTGCAGCAGCGTCTTTTTCCTCCTCTCGTTGTCTTCGTCGTCGTCGTCCTCCTCCTCCTCCTCGGAGTCGAACAGTTCCGGCGGTGGCGACGCCCACGGCGTGTCCGGTTCGTCGATGATATCTCTCGCCGTTTTCGTCATCTCGTTGCGTCGCAAATTCTCGTCGTCCCATCGGATGTGTTTTTTGTTGGGGTCCCCGGGATCGCTTTTGGGGAAGTTTTCGTCGGGAACGCCGAACAGAGACCCGCGCGGAACGGGCATTGTTTGTGTAGTAGAGTATTACGTGCTTTCAAAGAGAAAGAAACACTTTAGAGAAAAAGGGTCCTTATGGCAGACTATGGGCCGCACTACTCTGTCATCGGAGGGGGGGGGGGGCAGTTTTTTGCGAGCGCTCTTAAAAAATTCCTCTTTTGTTTGTATTTATTAAGTGGGGGCAGTCGGTGGTGCTTGTTGTTGGTGTGTTTCCGTAAAAAAAGAACAAAAGACTTTTGCGTCTCTTGCTTGCTTGTTTTTTGGTCGCCTTTTTCGTACTATCTCCACATTTGTGTCACTTAAAAGACAAAAAGGTGCGACTTTTAATACTACTACGACCAAAAAACGTTTGCTTTCAAAAGACCTTTTTTTTTTTTTCCCAACACAGGAGAAAAAACAATTAAAAAGTCTTCTTCACTTCTTCATCAAAAAGCGCGCGCGCGCGCGAAGAGCACGAGGCACACAAAACGAGACCCCTTTGTAGTCGCGCGATATCCACACCGGTGGTCATCAAAAAACGCTTTGGCAGCGAAAGCAGAGACATACTAATAATGTGCCTCGGGAACAGCGGGCCTGTCCAAGCGATGGGCGCGATGGCGAATGGAAAAACGAACCGCCGACAGACGACGCGAAGAAAAAGGGTCAACTTTGAGGGCGGCGGCGAAGACGAGGACGCGTCGTCCAACGATGAAGAAGAAGAAGAAAAAGAGCGCGATGGGATCACTTTGGAAGATCTGCACGTGTGCGTGCTGGACTCTGAATGCACGGCCGCCAAGAAGTTTGGGTGCGGGACGACGAGGTTTAAGACGATGTACGCGCTGTCGAACTTATTAATTGTTGTTGGCTTTTTAATCCACTTTTTTTTTCCACATCGGATGCGAGATGGTCAAACGACATGGGACATCGTCGCGCGACTCGCGCTCTCTTTCTCTCTTACCGACGCATCTCTCTCTCTCTCTCTGTGTTCAGATGTCGCAAACTCGGCATCGCGCGATGGCCGCACCGGAAATTACACTCGCTCCTGGAAATGTACAAGAGCTTAGCCGGATACTACAAGGTAGGAAAAGAGACACATCGTAAATCGCTTTTTGGTCGTTTGACTTTTTTTTATCCAACAACTCGCGACTTTTATTACGAGTAAAAAAAATACTCACCACCACAACTATCGGAAAACGACGAAAAAAAAACGAACACCTTTACTACCACCACAGGAACTGTGCGAAAAGACGACGCTCGAACCGTATCCTCAACGGCAAAGCAAGCGCATGGAGGAGGTGCACATCGTGCGGAAAGATTTGGTGCACCTGAGAAACTACGCGTTGAAAGTGGTGCGTTCGTTTTTTTATTTTGGTGTTGACTTTCTCTTTTTTTTTGTGTGTGTGTTTTGGGGTCTTTTTTGTGTCTTTTTTAAGGCGACCCTTCGTCTCCCTTTTTTTCCCTTTATTTTTTGAACCCACTTTTTAATTCACAAAATACTCCACACTCCTGGGTTGGTACTCCATATAATAATAGGAACGCAACTTACTCTTGCTGAACCCGTACCACAACGCGTCGAAACCGTGGCCGGACGATATACTGAGGATTCGAGCGAAGATTTATAAGCACAGACACGTGCAATCGAAAAGCGTGGCCGCCAAAAAAAGGGAAGAGGAGGAGGAGGAGAAGAAAATGGTGGTGTCTGCGTTGCCCTCTTCGACGATGGAAAATACGAATATTTCATCCACCGCGTACTCTTCCGCGCGTAGCGCGAAGATGTCGGCGACCATCGCCAACGCCGCAGTTGGACCACCACCACCAAAACAACAACTATATAAAAAAGAGGCCGAGTCGCACTCGACGACACCGAGTCTTACGAGCGACGCGGAAACGAATACGTATTTGAACAACTTGTACCCTTTCTCTCGCGCGCAGGCGAATACGACCACGCATGAGACGTCGTACTTCGATGATCCATACGATGATCAACAGCAGTACCATATTGATAAGTTGGGACACATGATGACTTTGCCGGAGAATAGCGAATACTCCTCCGGATCTGGCGTTGACTTTTTCAACTCGACGACGAGTTTCAACAACAACAACAACAATGAACACTCTGTTGCAGGAACAAAGAGAAAGAGAAGTGGTGTCTATGGGCAATCTAATCTCGGCAAAGAAGCGGTGTTGGCGGCGATGGATACTATTACCACCGAAGAGGATAATACTACGATGCCGACGAATCTCGAATTAGACTTGGACCTAATGTACCCCAATGAAAGTATCGTAAACGCCTACGAAGATGCCACTTTCAGTCCAAGTAGCTTCGCGATTATGTCGCTGTCATCGAAAAAGGTGTAAGAGAGAAAAGAAGGAGAAGAAAGACTCTCCGGACGAAGGATATTTGAATATCTTTCTTTTTGTGTACGCATATAACATCATAGCATAGCAAATACGCTAGCATAGCGCGCATAGAACATCATCAGGAAAAGGAACGATATAGACTTCGTCTTATATGAATGAAAAATCTATATAAAATTATTGATTATTGATATCTCGGTCGTATAGTACATTCTCTTTCTTTGTCTCTCTTTCTTTCTTTCTTTCTTTCTTTCTTTCTCTCTCTCTCTCTCTCTAGATTGGTCTCTTCTTTTTCGTTCTCACGTATTCGTAGTAGTATTTAAAAGGTTCTTGTTGTTCGTATTATATGTACGTTTTAAATCAAAGGCACGGCATCGTCTTGCCCGCCGCCTTCTTTCTTAACCCCGTCTTGTTGTGGTTGTTGCGATGGTGGTGGCACGTCTGAAGCTACTACTGTTGGTTGCGGTTGCAGCGGGTACGTGTTATAAGACGCGTCCGTGATATCACCAACACCTCCTCCTATTCCAGTGCCATTAGCACCACCCGCTGCTGCTACGACTGTCCCCGTCTCTTCGGGTTTCACATCCGGGATTCCTCCTCTCATTGCCTTCGGCTCTTCAAGCTTCAAACCCGCACTTCCTCCTCCCATTCCAATTGTTAAACTACCGCCACCAACCCCCACTCGTTGTTGTTGTTGTTGTTGTTGTTGTTGTTGCTTCCCCGCTGCTGCGGCGGCAGCCGCCGCAGCAGCAATAACCGCCGCGTTGTTCCCGCCACCATTTCCATCGTCTCTCGGTACTATATCAACCAAGAAATCAAAAATATCCGTCTTTGTAATCGCGCTCGCGATGTCGTTTCTTTGTAACGTCCTCCTTTTGTTCTCCTCGGAATGAATCCAAGATCTCAAAGTTAACTCTAAGATGAACATCTCGCACGCTTTCACAAACAACACCGGCGCTTCCGAGGAAATCATTCGCACGTCCTCGTCTGTTTTCATGATTTTCTTAATCCTGGCGAGTGGTAACTGATGGTTCTTAAAATCCGTCGCCGATTCAACCTCGGTCATCTGTTGCTGCCAAAACAACCGCAGCTGTCGTTGGTGTTGATCGTTCAAGTGTTGCTGCTGCGGCGTCGGATGAATCGGCGGGGGGTGTTGCTGCATTTGCGGAGGAGGCATGTGTTGTTGCATTTGATGTTGCGGCGGCATTTGATGATACGCCAATTGATGCAGCTGGTGCCAAGGCTGAGGATGGTTGTGTTGCGGAGGATATCCGGCGGCGCCCTGGGGCAGCATCATTCCTCCTCCTTGTTGTTGGCTAGTGTTATAATTATTATTCGTCATCGCGTTGTTGTTGCTCGTGTTTGCGTTCAGATACATGTTTCCTGCGGCGGCAAAGTTCGAATCGCCGTGCGCCTGCGTCGCGTACGGCGACGGCGCGAAGTGCGGAGGAGGATGTGGATGCCCAGGAGGCGCCGCCGCCGCGTGAGGAGGGAACTGGTGGTTCCCCATCCCGTGCATGGTCCCTTGCAGTGGCACATTCGCAGACGACGGGTTCAAACTGCCCAGAGCGGTTTGGGGGTCGTGCTCCAAACCGCTCGTCCCCACGTCGTCTCTGTTCTTCTTACTTCCCCCCATATCGACGCGTCGCGAGTCCTTCCTCTCTCGTCGTCGTCGTTCGCGCCACCTTGTTTTGCGTCGTCTCTTTTTAAGCGCCTCTATGTACTAATACACACGCGGACGATGATGAAATGATGATGCCACAACGAGGGTAATACAAGCACGTCCACCAATTATATTATGCTCTCTCTCTTTCTCTCTTTCGTCGTTCCAACACACGCGGACGACGACGGACGACAAAAAAACGACTTTAATAACGCTAAAAGGAGTCTCGTTCCCGTCGTCGTCGTTTTCTTCTTCTTCTCGACTCAGAACGACAGAAGAAGAAAACGAGACGATATAATGATGATGAATGAATGAATGAATCGTTTGGTACGAAGAAGTTTTTGCTTATAGGAGCATTATTCAAAACGAAGATCGACCCTTTTTTTTCCCTTTAGATAAAACCAAAGAGGACGGACCAACGGAGGAAGGAGTTTTTTTTTATTTTTTTCGTCTCAAAACGCTCGAATGTACAAAACGCGCTAAAAAAAAAAAGAATACTACCTACTGTGTACGTATACGCTCTGCTTTTATTATTACGAAGAGGAGGACGATGATGATGATGATGATGATGATGATGCGCGTCGTCGAAAGAGGATGAGACGAGAGAGAGGAGGAGGAGGAGGAGGACCGTCTCGGTTTTGGCTCTTTTTTTCTTCTTCTTCTTTGGCGTCGAAAGAAAAAAAAAGCGTTGGTGGTGTTCGAGGCGTGGTGTCGGTTGTGGTGTTGTTGGCGGCGTCGCGTGTGTCGTCGTCGTCGTCGTCGCGTGTATCGTCGTCGTCGCGTGGCAACAACTCATCTTCGTGGGGTTTTCGTCGTCAAAGTCGAGAGAGAGAACGACTTTTTTCGTTTCTGAGGGTGCGGCGTCCGGGGTGGGGGCGAAAGAGAAGACGCGAAAAGGAGAACATCATCCCCCGAGGAGAGCGCTGACGATAACCGAAGACGCCGAGACGAGTGCGAACGGATTTCGCGTGGACACGTTTAATCTCGACGAGACGTTTCAGAGACGAGTTTCGTGGAAAGAACTCGACGCGTCTTCTTTCTTTCCTCCTCCTCCTCCTCCTCCTC
>JACLAA010003233.1_pt1 | contig 22196 bp, 16 predicted proteins | sample 8027891 | NCBI WGS metagenome assembly JACLAA01 (sample SAMN15724900, study PRJNA655200) | protist metagenome | isolation source: fluorescence activated cell sorting (FACS) single amplified genomes of... | place: Spain: Blaines Bay Microbial Observatory, Mediterranean Sea | collected 2016-01-19 | reverse complement strand
TTACGTGATGAGGATCTTACGGACGTGACCGACGCGGAACGGAGGATCTTACGAAGGTGCGCGGGGCGATTGCGGGCGCTCGTGGACGTGCTCGGGGATGACGTCGAGGACCGGGACCCGGTCGGCTGCTCGTCCATAACGGCGATCGGCTCGCCCGACCAGAAGAACCGGAAAAAAGCGCAAGGGGACGACTGCTGCGTAATGTGAATTTTATTTGATCGCTAGCGAGCGGAACGCCGCGTCGACGGCGTGGGGGCTGGCGCGGTCAGATGACGTGCGCACCGCCTTGATTTCCGGCCGGCACTGCATTCGCGATATCCACGCTAGTACGGGCCAACCCGGACGCCATCGACGCGAAGCGGGCCCAGTTTCACGCCACCCGACGCGTGGCGCGCCATCGCCGCGCCGCTCGGTCGAAGACTCCTCAACGGACGCCGCGCGCCGACGGAGTAGTACTAGAACTCAAAGTTAGTCCAAAAAGTAGCCTCAGACCGAGACCTAGTCCATCTCGCAGCCCCAGGGCCAGAGCAACGGCACGTGGCCCCGGTGGCAGACGAAGTCCACGAAGGCCGCGGCGCCGCCGGACGAGGCCGGGGGCGCATAAAGCACGAAGCACTTCACCGTCGCCGCCGGATATTCTGAACGGACAAACCGCAGCACGTTCTGCATCGTCTTGCCTGAGCTGACGGAGTCGTCCACCACCAGAATGTTAGTGTACTTTTTTTTCGCGGGTTCGACAAACCATCGGAGCTCCTTGCATTTGCTGGAGCGCCACTGCTCCTTGTCGCTGAAGACCTGCCCTACACTTCTAATGTTCTCCGACGCCGAAATGCGGCTCCAGACCTGGGATCGTATTAAACCCTTGTCGGCGCTCGGAAACTGCCGCGCGACGATATGTCTTATAAATCCACCTCCGGACAAAACGCCGACGACTAAGTCAGCGTCGAAGCCTTGGAAGTCCACACTATTAATATCTTCCTCTATTCTCGCCCAGGACATGCGCTCCCACGACAGGACGGGCGACGACGGTTTGAGCAAATAGCCGATGGGGTTAATGGCAAAGGCATTGCCCCGCAACTTCGTCCAGAAGGCCTCGTGGCACTCTTCTGGTAAATTACCGCCGGGACCCCGTCGGATCGTGATGATACCGAGTAGTACGTTGTAACCGCAAAAGGCCAATGCCGTCAATATCCATAACACATAAACGACGCGCACGTCCGCATCTCTATAAACGTAGAGCGCGACGATCGATAAATGCAACGCACCACCACCTCGCCGACCGGAAAACCTCAAGTCCATCGCGTCCGCGAAGCTCCACGCCGCCGCTAAAAATAAATGCCACGGCTTCGCTCGTAGCGCATAGGCTACGATGATGGAGTGGGCGATGAAGGCCGAGTCGTCTATTACAATTCTACCTTGAGAAGTGTGGAAGTCCCGTCCGGAACACAGCATGAGTATGCTTTCGACGACGCAAAAGCCGTACAAACCACTGTAGCCGTACTCCGTAAACACGGCGTGGCCCACTGCCAAAGCAGTCGCTATACGTAATAAGGGCCGCGTATTAGCGCCACCGCCCCTATTCTCAAAAACATAAGCTATTGTAGCTAAAACGGCCACAATACCAACTCGTACCTTACCTACAGCTCTAAAGAACGAGTAGTCCGCGGCCATCAACGCCAACGCTCCTAGCAGCGCCCTTCCCCCATCGCCGTGCTCGACGAACGGTGTGATCGACGCGCACGCGGCCACCAGCGTCAAGCCCGCCGCCCGCGCGTACTCCAACAGACGGTTGTCGAAGGATACGGACGTGACCACGACGTACAAAAATAAATCCAGATGCTCGGCGGCGTGCGCGAAGGCGTACTCGTCTCTTTTCCCGCGCTTCATCCTCGCTTGGCGCTCCATCCTATATAAAAGTTTGCAGAGACCCATCACTGCTATGGTCTGCCACCTTATGTTCTCTTCTCGGAAGAGTGTTATAATGCGGTAGGCCATCCAGAGCTGCCGCGCGCCGCCTCCTAATGGTTCTACTTTCGCGAGAGCCGGGAAGAGGAAGGGCACGATGGTGGTTGCTGCTACTGCTGTTGTTAACCGTACGTCGGCACCTTGCAGGGCCACAGGAGTAAACGCCAGCTTGACCAAATGCGTCGAGCCGGCCAGCGCCCGCGGCCAGACGTGGCCCGCCGCCGCGACGACACAAAAGACGAAGCAGCTTATTCCGAGCACGTCGGCGCCCAGGTGACGCCGCCAGAATAAGGCCAGCGGTAAACACGCCGTCAGCGCGTTGAACATGTCGTTGCTGAATCCATCGCAGGTGAAGTATGCTTTCACGGACCAGCGCGGCGGCGGCGGCGCGTCGCTGCCGCTGCCGTTTTGGCTCATCCTGGACATGGCTTGCTCGACGCCGCGCGGGTGGTAGGCAGCACAAAACTGTCACCCTGCCAATGAATAATAAAAAAGAAAACCTCTGCTGCTCGCTGCGGTGCGCCGTCGCTGGCTTATTTCGCAGCTTTGCGCAACCGCTGGCAAAGTTTCTAGTGTGTCACGCCCGCTAGCCCCGTTTTTTTTGCGTGCCTTATTCGTCGGGTCTCAATGGCGACGGGAGTTACTTTGCCTCGTCGGCTGGCTCTAGGAAGAGTTAAACGCCAACCCACCCAAAAACGAGACCCTGCTGTAACCGTCGACGGCCGTGTGCTCCTGCTCTATGTTTTTGCTATGTTGACCTCTCTCTTTTTCGTGACGAAATTCGCGCTCGGCCTCTGAAAAAATGAGACGTCTCGCCGCCCTGATCATCGGCGTAGCCACAGCGCAACCGGTGCAAAATTACTACGGAAACGCCAACCCTCACGTCGACGCCGCCTGCCGTCGGCCGACGTATCCCGACCGCTACGTCGTCATGCTCTCGGCCTTCGAGCAGATGAACAAGAACATCGGCGTCGTCGCGGAGGTGGCGTCCTGGGCCAAAAAACTCGGCCGCACCTTCGTCGAGCCCCTGTACTGTAGTGCAACCAGAAATACGCTTTTACTGGCACCAAGTGCGAAAAGTCGTCGTGCGGTGTCGAAGAGTCCCCGTGCGTCCAGGATGCCCGCGGCAGCGACGACGACGACTGTGAGGATGACGTGGACTGGTCCTACACGACGAAGGAGGGGGACGTGTTCACGTGCGAGCGCGTCGCCGAGAAGACAAAGAGGTGCACGATCCGCTTCAGCGACGACGGCGTCCGGGCGGACGAGGCCTGCAAGAAGACGTGCGGTACCTGCCCCGAGGCACTCCATCCCCGAACCGTAAAAAGATACGTGTGAATTTTACTTCGGCGACGCCGCACCAGGCGGCGGCACGATGCTCGCCGTGAACTTGTCGCACGAGTCGCCGACGCCGTGGACCAGATCCTCGGCGTCGGCCGTGCAGGAGAAGAGCAGGACGGCGGACTTCTTCTTCAGTTTGGCGTTGACGAAAGGAGCGCCGCCGGCCGACTCGACGTCCAGCGCGAGCTGCGCCTCGGTGCTCGGCTTGTAGCCGCCCATGTAGGTCACCTTGACGCAGCGCTTCCAGAGCTCGCCTTGGACGACGGGCGTCGGTGCTTCTTGGGCCATCCTCTGGCGCTGCTCTTCGCGTTCCTGTGATCTTCGGAGAGCGGAAGACGCGACGGACGGCGGCTTCTGGGGGGAGAGTGGTCCCGAAGACTTCGATGCTCTGATAGCTAGAGCCTCAGACGCTAAGAACGCCTTCCAGGTCTTCATATCATACCCCTCAACCGTACCAGAAGCATCTCTAATCTTGGACACGGCCTTCTTCGCGGCGGCCGGCGTCGCGAAGAGCGTCACCGCGGATTTGGTCCTACAACTTACCTTCACCACGTCGCTACACCCAAAGGCCCGCAACACCTCCATCACGCCCGCTTCGGTCGCCTTGTGGTTCTTGGGCCACGTGATGTTGACGCACCGCTCCGGGAGCGGCGCCTTCTTCTGGGTCGTCTCCGCTTCTAGTTTCGCGAGGGCCTCGGCCGTTAAACGAGCCGGTTTCTTCGCCGGCGGGGGCGGGACGTCGTCCTCGTCTTCGGCAGTCTTCTGGTCCTCCTTCTTGTGGGAGTGGTGCTTCTTGTGGGAAACGACAGCTTCTTCCTGGACGACGGGCGCCTGGTGCTGTAAAGGGGCCTCCCGTACCACTGGTTTCATGTGCCTCGGAGGCGAGTGGTGCGCTCTCGGAGAAGGCTTGTGCACGGTAGGAGGCGGCGTCTTCGGCGTCTCGCCCGGCGCGCCCAGTTCATTCAAACGCCAGGGGCCCCGGTAGTTCTCATCCGCATTCTTCGCGCCGGCCTCGTCGCGAAACATGACGATGGCACTTCGTTTTTTGAGCGCGACCTGCCTCACCGGGCCGTAGGCATTGAGGACGGCCCGCAATTGATCTTCGGTCGGCACGGCGGCGCCCGACGACCACGTCACCTTCCTTGTTGCTTTTCTTAGATCTTGAGCCTTGGCGGCCGGCGTTTGTGGTTTGGGAGGCGCAACGGAGGTGTGCTGCTCGGCCTTGGTGAGCTTCCAGGGCCCTTGGTACTGAGTGAGGGCCTCGTTCGCTTCCTGTGACGATCCAAACAGGACCACAGCGTGCGTCGAGCCAGACTGACATCTCGCCACGGTCCCGAAATTCGACAAGGCATCCCTCACATCGTTCTCGGACGGCGGAGAAGACCGTCCGCGCCACGACACCCTTAAAGCTCGCGCCGCGACCTCCTCCTTCGTCGACGGCCGCCTCGTTGCTTTGGGTGTCTGCACCCGTTTAGAATTAACGAGCTTGACGGACCAGGGCCCCCGATAATCCTCGACGCACCTTTGAGCTCCCTCGTGGTTCGAGAACATGACCACGCCCCTATGTCCAGTTCTGAAAGATCGAGTGACGTCACCGAAATAAGATAACTGAGAACGCAGCTCTTTATCCGAAGACGGCGGCACGGAGTCGTTCCAGGTCACTTCGACGGTGCGCGCCGCGAAGCGAGAAGGTGCTGCCTTCTCGGGCGAGGGGACGTGACCGAAGGGATCTTCTAGGGCAGCAGCCGCTGGTCTGAGCCGCCAGGGCCCGTTGTAGTTGCTCATGGCGTTCTCGGCGTCGTGCTCGCTGCCGAACAGCACCAATTCACTCTTGCCGTGGGGCGTCTCGCCGACTTTCGTGACCACACCATACTCAACTAAAGCGGCCCGGATCTGGTTCGCCGTCGGCTTCGGCCCCTTGCCCCACGTCACCTTCACGGCCTTCTTCAGTCTTGAAGTTTTGCCACTCGTCCAAACAGCAGAAGGCTTCTTCTTCTCCTTCTTGACCGTTTCAATAACTTCCGGAGCCTTCGCCGCGTGGTGCGCGCGGTGGTGCGCCGCGGGCGCCGCGACGGCCTGTTCGACGGCGGCCGCTGCTTGCAGGGGCGCCTCGCGCTGCACGTGATGCGACGCGTGATGCGTCGCATGGGCGGCCGCCACTTCTTTGGGCGCGCTCTGCTGCAGCGGCGCCTCCCTCTGCACATGAGCATGTTGTGTCGCCCGCTCCAATTGCAACTTCAGGGCGGCGATTTCCGCGTCCTTTTCGAGCTGTGCCGCCTTCAATTCCCCCCTATGCTTGGCCTGCTCCTCGGTCAAGGTCTGGATCTTGCCATGGACCAATTCTAAGTGTTTGGCCTGCAACTCATGAGTATCTTGCGCGTGTCTAGACGTTAACTGAGAGATTTTTTCGTCCATGATGCGGCCTAACTGCGACTCGGTGAGTGCGGGTTGATGACTACGCATGCGCTCGTCCATGAGTCGCGCGATCTGCGACTCGGACACTCCTGGTTGTTGATTGGACATTTTTTCTTCGAGCAAGGCACCGATCCGACTCTCGGTCACTTGCGGTGGCATTTGTTGCGAGACGAGCCGCCCGACGTGCGACTCCGAGACGCTCTTCTTCTCGGGTAGCGCGAGCATGCGCTGCTCCGCTTGGAGCGCCAGAGCTTGCTTTTCTTCCATAGCCCGGACCGCCCGTTCATGCGCCGCCTCCTGCTGCTCCCTCGCGGACTGCTCCTTCTCGAGCGCCATTTCCAAACGATGCTTCATGGCCTCCACCTCCGCCGCCGCTTTCAAGCGCACGGCTTCCGCCTCGGCTTCAGCTCTTGTTTTGTGGCTCTCGAGGTGGGCCTCGTGCTTCTGGTGTAAACTTTGGATGTACTGCTCGTGCTGGTCCCTTAATGATGCATGATGGGAGGATAATTCCTCCTTGTGGTGCGACGCGAGCTCCTCCCTCAGCTTCTCGAAGTCCCTCTTGGCATCCTCTCGCGCGTTCTGCGCCGCCCTTATTACGAGTTCATCATTCACCACAGGTGATTCCGGCCGCGAGCGCTTCTCCGGCCGCTCCGACGACGCGCGCGGACTTCCGGACCTCCTCGATATGAGCGCCCGCATCTCCTTCATTTCTCCGTGTAAGTTCGCGATCTGCACGCGCGCCTCGGCGAGCTCGGGGTGGTGCGCGTGCGTGACCGTCGACGGTTGTGTAGCGGCTTCGGTGAAGATCTCGCCCGCGTCGGCCTTGGCCATCTCCTCCTCCAGCTTCCTTCGCTCCGCCAAGAGCTGGCGCTCCGCGAGGATGACCTGGCGCTCGCGGAAGATGGCCTGGCGTCTGCTTTCCGCCGGGTCCTCTACCGGCTGTATCGCTTGACTCAAGCCCGTCGTCGACGTCCGCATGGATTGAGCTCTAGGAGGCAGGCCCGTCGTGCTCGTGGCCACCGGTGACGACTGTACCGGGCGCTCCGAGGGCGCCGGTGACAAAGGCGGCGATTGGACCGGCGCCGGCAGGCGCATCGGCGACGCCGGCGCGGAAGGCGGCGCTTGGATCTGCTGCTGCCGCTCGGCTAGAGCCTGCTCCAATTCTAAACAGCGCATCCGCGCCGCGTCGCGCTCTTGCACCAGAGCCGTCCGCTCCTCCATCCTTTGGACCGCCGCGGATAAATGACCGACGGAAGAAGCCAAATCCCCGACACCTCCGGCAGCCAAGCCCAAGCGAGCTGCCTGGGCCTGAGCCTGGGCAGCATACCCAGATGATTCTTTGGCCCACCTCTGCGCGTTCTTCGAGGCCTGCTCGTCCCACGTTTGTTGTTGTTGATACTGCGGCGCCGGTGGCGGCGGGGGCACGTCCTGCCCGCCCAAATAGCTGTTGAGCGCGCCGTCCAAGACCGCCCAGCGTTGCTCGACCTCGGCGCCCGCCGGCCCGTAGTCGTAGTTCGCCGCGCCGTCGTACCAGGGGTCCGCCGTGTTGTAGGTCGGCGGGGGCTGGCCCCACATCATCGTTGCGTCGCCCCGGTGGCGTCAACTGTGCGTTTCGTGTCGCAGTTTGTTGTCTACGTGCCGAGCCTCGCAGCCACACGGCGCGTGCAGCTTCCCGGCGCACTGTTTACGTAGTGCACCGGCCCGACGGGCCTCGGCGCGCGCGGCGGGCAGCGGTTCCGCGTGCACCGGTTTGTGCCCCAAAAATCAGGTGCCAGCAAACTTACTAGCGTTTGAACTCGCGCGGGGACCTCTCGGCAACGCATGAGTCCTCCGCGTTGGCACGCACGACTGTTTGAGCCGATGGGCCGGGGCTAGTGTGTCACAACTAAGAGGCAGAGCATCAGCAAAAAGCCCTTGACCTCCGCAGAGATCCCACAGTCCAAAAAGCTACCTTGCAGACACGTCCAAGTGATCATCTGTCATGTCTCGTCAGACTCTCCTGCTCCTCGCCGCGTGGCAGGGCGCCACGGCCTTCAAAACACCAGCACCGCTACTGCAGCGCCAAAAGCTCCGCGCGCCGGCCAAACTACCAGCGCTGCGCGCGGCCGCCGCCGACGACGCCGTCGCCGAGAAACCGCCGCTCGTACCGCGTCTCGCCGGCTTCGCTACATTAGCGGCCGCCGACGAGGTGTGTCGCGTCGCGTTTGCAGGCTCGGGCCTGCCCCATTCCTTGGCCGGCGGCGGCGCATTGGTAGCTTTATTGATCGCTACCGGTTCTATCGGAGAGAAACTCCACAAAAAACTCCTCGCGCCCGGCGCTACTCTTTTACTCAGTTGGATGCCGGTGTTCTTCGCTCCCGCACTTGTGTTATTGCCTTTAGCGGAACCGGTCGTCGCGACGGCGAGAGACGCCGCGGCGTTAGCGGTGGTCGTGTTTGGTGGTTTAGCAGCATCGTTATCCGCAACTGCCTTTGCTGTGGGAGCCGTGTGTAGTGATGAAGCTTGCACGGCGGCGTCGGACACCTGGTCCAAGTCGAGGCCGGCCCAAGTGCCCTTCGGGAGTCCGCTCCTGAAACCGCTTGGTGTTCTTACGGTCTTGTCAGGAGTCCTTGCGGCGCAAGGCAAAGTAGCTTGGAAGAGGCCCTACTTCGTCGCAGCAACACTTGGCAGTTTCGTCTTTGGGAGCAGGTTCGCTTCTTCTCTATCAAAGAGCGAAAGCAAGACGAAGAAGGCTTTGGCGCGGGCGCTACACCCGGTGGCCCAATGTGCTTTAGTAACAACAGTCGCGTGCCGCATCCTCGCGAAGGCGACGTCGAAAACTACCGCAGTGACCCTCAAGTCCTACGCTACTTTAGCAGGAGCACCTTTGCAGAGATTACTTGGAGCGTCCGTTTTGGCTTTGGCGTGTGGCGTTTATGGGAGGAGGCGGGAGGTCAAGGAGAACTGGAAGGCCGTAGCGGCGGGCACGGTCTCGGGCGTCGGGGTCGGCTTGTACGGCACCGCTTTAGGAGCGAGAGCTGTTGGTTTACCGAAAGCAGCGAGGTACGCTTTGCTGCCGCGGTGCATCACCTCACCGTTAGCCGTGGCGGTCTGCACCGCTTTAAATACAGATGCGGCGGCGGCCGTGGCACTCGTCGTGGTCACGGGCGTCTTAGGGGCGGCCTTCGGCCCCGCGGCTCTCGACGCGCTAGGAACGAAAGATCCAGTGGCAAGAGGCATGGCCATGGGCGCGGCGGCGCACGGCATCGGCACGGCGCAGATGGGCGACGAGCCCGACGCGCAGCCCTTTGCGGCCATCGCGATGTCGCTCGTCGGCGCCGCGTCCGTCGTCGCCGCCGCGACGCCGGCGAGCCGCGCGCTGCTGCTCCGGGCGGCGGGGGTCTAGCCCCCACGCCATCGCCGCGACCCCCTCCTAATTATTCACAAGGTTTCCTTAAAGTTCGCCACGTCCGTGGCCATCTTTCTATCTATCAGCGACCAGGCGTCGCGCTTCTTCTGTTCGAAGGGCCGCTTCATGACTGCCCGTTCCGCGGCGTCCCTTCTCCCAAGATCCTGCAGCAGGCACCACACGTCAATTTTCAACTGTTTGTAGACGCGCATGTGCCTTCGCCACAGCTCCTCGAACCCAACACAATCCAGGAAGCCCTCCCTCGAGACACTGTCGAAATCTTCCACAAGCTCTTGCGCACATTGAGCGTTCTTCGCCGGGCGCTCCTCGACGCGTCCCGACCGGTGGACGTGCTTCAAACAAACATCGCGAGCTTCTTCTCGGGAAATGGCACCGGGTTGCTCCCTAGCATACGTCTCGAACAGTAATCGTAGGTGTTGCGCTCGAGTCCCCTCTTTTATAGTGATGCAGAAGGCCTTGCAGAACTGGGGCCAGTCGTCGGGCGGCTCGCCCTCCGCGACGGCCGTCGCCGGTCGTATGTGCTGCGGCCACACGATACCTTCCGCCAAAAAACGGGGCGCCGTGCCCGGGCGCCACGCCTCTTCTACGGGCGGCGGGTTCTTGGGCGGTGAATCGAGCAGCGAGTCCCGTTGTCTCATATGTGCAAAAGCATCCGCGGTAAATCCCAAGTGGGTTCGTCTCGGTCGCATGGCGTGCCTCAGCTCGCACAACCAGTCGTGATGGAGCAATAAATTAATCGCCGTCGCTTTTTGATGAGCATAAATGTGCGTCCCGCAGCAGCCCTTCACTGCCTCAAAACACTCGTTTCCGACGCGGGCCATGAGCTCCTTTTCTCGTTCTTTCTGCTGGGGCGTGAGCTCCTTCGACGACGGTGTGATGGCCCGTTGTTTCGACGAGGGCCGCTCAAAGACGCGGGAGCGGGGGCGGGCCATGGCCATGCTTGCTTTGTGCTCTCCCTGACTGTGTGGGCAGCCTTTTACGCCGAAACTCCTGGACGGTTCCCGTCTGCGTCCTTCCGGGGGTCGCCTACGCTGACGCTGTCCGTTTTTAGAGTGCGCCAGGCCCCAGCGCCTCTCATCAAAGTGGCAGCTCCTCACACCCCGCACGATGAGCCACGCTGCCGAAACTCCGGCTCGTGATTCACGGGACGTTTGCCACCGCGTTCGGACCGATAGGTCTTGGAATTCGGGGGCTCGCAAAACTTTAGAGAGGTCTCAAAGCAGCCAAATCGCCGGACGTTTTCGACTGCCGCGCAGCCTCCACAAGCCGCGCCAGACGAAACAGCAGTGCACAAACAACCATGGGCGAGTCTAGATCTCGTTCCCGCTCCCGCTCCGGCTCGCGCGAGCGCCGCCGCAGCCGCTCGCGCTCCCGCTCGCGCAGCCGCTCCGGCGGCCGCGGCGGCGGCGGCGGCGGCGCCTCCGGCGAGAAGCAGACGGGCGTGGCCCTCCGCTGGCAGGGCCAGCGTGGCTTCGGCTTCATCAAGCCCGACGACGGCGGCGAGGACCTCTTCTGCCACGTCTCGGCCATCGAGGACGGCAACTGCCTCGTCGAGGGCGCCAAGGTCTCGTTTGTCAAGGGCCAGGACGAGCGCTCGGGCCGCGACCGCGCGCAGAACGTGACCGGCGGCTCGACCGAGGAGCCCGGCGGCCCCGGCGGCCCGCAGGGCGACCCCGGGCCGGCGCCCGAGGGCCACTCTACCGGCGTGGCCCTCCGCTGGAACCCGCGCGGCTTCGGCTTCATCAAGCCCGACGACGGCTCCGTACCGCGGCCCGTGTCCTTATTCAATCTGGGAAGGGGGTGTAGCTCAGTGGCAGAGCGTCCGCTTTGCATGCGGAAAGCCCAGGGTTCAAACCCCTGCTTCTCCACCAACCCAACACACAACTCCGTGGCGCAATGGATAGCGTATCAGACTTCGAATCTGGGGGTTGCGGGTTCGAGTCCCGTCGGAGTTGCTTGGCTGACGCGTACAATCCCCACCGCAGGAGGACGTCTTCTGCCACGTGTCGAGCATCATGGACGGCAACGCCCTCGCCGAGGGCGCGCGCGTGACGTACCTCAAGGTCTTCGACGATCGCCGGGGCAAGGACCGGGCGAACCAAGTAAGAGGAGGATTCCATGAGCAGCAGGGCGGCGGCGGCGGCTACGGCGGCGGCGGTCCGTGACTGTGCTTCTAGTCACAGTTTAGGTGCCTTCAGAGCTGTACATCGCTCGTGCTCACTCTCTGGGTGTCCACAGGTGGCTACGGCGGCGGCGGTTACGGCGGCGGCGGCGGCTACGGCGACCGAGGTGCGTCTTCGTCGATGGCGCCATCGAGAGAGCAATGAGAGCGACGATTGACCGTGTCCATACAGGCGGCGGCGGCTACGACGACCGCCGCGGCGGTGGCGGCTACGGCGGCGGCGGCGGCCGCTACTAGACATAGACGCGGCCACAAGACGTGCCCACCAAGAAGACACAAGGAAGGAAGCGACCCCGGCTTACCTATCACGCGCGGAGGATTACGACGAGCGACCCTGGCTCTCTGAGAATTAAGGAAACGCGTTCGACCGAGAGGGAGACCCGACTTAGCGGGCGGTATTGACCGTGTACGTGAGGGAGGGAGGGACCACTGCTCTGTGTGACAGTTGGGAGGCCCGAGGGAAGTAGTCGTCCACCGCGCCTGTGCGGGCCAGCAGTCGTCGGAGGACTCGCTGGCCGGCCGCGCGGAGGTCCCGGGCGAACGCCGTCGGCGCGACGTCCACACGCGACGCTCGATGGATGGCGCTCGCTGCGCGAGATTTTTTGTTGTGTGTAAGTACAGAGTAGTTTGGATGTCGAACGCGGCCCGCGCGCTGCTCGGAGCGACCCCGTCCGCTCCGTGCCGCCCGGCCCCGACGTAGGCCTCTCTGCGCAACGCAAGGGACGCCTCACCGGCACCGGCGCGGCGCGTCAAGGGCGGCAGCTCAACGGATCCTGAGTCAAAGAGGTCTAATTTTGGGTTGCCGGCAACACTGTGTACGTCTGTGCGACACCCGGGAGCGCCCGGCACCAGCATCGTGTTTGCACCGGCGATTGCTCCGACGGCATAGCTCGTCGCGTCTCCGAAAAGGGCAGCCATAGTGTAGACGGGGCGGCAGCCCAGTCGCCAGGAACTCCATCTGACGAACTATCGACTACTGAAGGGCTCCGACGCTGGAGGAGCACGACGCGTGGCTGAGCGCCATCACCATCGCTCCGAGCTCGCCTCTCGCTCGTTAAACACGGCACGATGAGCAGCAGCGCCCTGCTCAGCACCTGGACGACGTGCGCAGCCCTCCCACCAATAGACCCGGAGCTCGAAGAACAGCCCATCACCCAAAAACACGCGAAGATCGGCGCCTACCAGCTCCTGCGAAAGCTCGGCGTAGGGGAATTTGCCAACGTCTACGAGTGCGTCAAACGCGGCGAAGACAGGGCCACCGCGAAGAAGTACGCCTTCAAGGCCATCAAGAAGGCTCGCGTCCAAAGGCACGCCCAATTGCATAAAGCTAAAAGAAATATCAAGCGCGTTGATACCGAGGTTGCCAGTATGAAGAAACTGTCGCACGGTGCGGTCGTGCGGTTGTATGATGTTATTCAATCCCCTACAATGCTCTACATCGTGCTGGAGAAAGGTGACAGAGATCTCTACTCCTTCCTAGATTCACATGAGTACGCGGACGGCTGCCCTGATGACGTCGTGAAATCAGTGATGCGCATCGCGGCTCTTGGATTGCGCCATTGCCACGCGAACGGTGTTGCCCATAGAGACCTGAAACCGGAGAACATTCTGGTCGTGGGCCAGCCGGGCGACTGGAGTTTACTTGAGAGTGATGATGACCCGTGCAAGCGAGGCGTTGTTAAATTATGTGATTTTGGCCTTTGTGCTGATGTCAGTTCAGGAGAAAATTTAACTGATTTCGTCGGTTCGCCGTGCTTCTTCGCGCCTGAGATCCTGTTGGATGGCTCGTACGATGGCCGAGCGGCAGATGTGTGGTCCCTCGGTTGCGTGATGCTGGAAATGTTGTTAGGCCACGCCGCATTTTCTCAGGTGTGGTGCCCGCCGTATGATCAATTGAAGAACGACGACAAGTTTCGAGCCGCTATACATGTGGCCGTTCAGGAGGTTAAAGCCGGGTGCACGGAGTGTACGCCTTCTCCCCTGTATCTTTTACTGGACAAAATACTAGAACTCCAACCCTACCGAAGAATCAGCATCGAAGACGTGTGCCAGATGGAGTATTTTGATCTGATGCAGACGTCGCCGAATGGTCATAGTAAGATGCTGCGGATGACCTACGATAAAATGCGGCAGAGCTTCGGTCCGGGTGGCAGTCCGACGAAACCGTTACAGAGACGGCAGCGCATCACGCGCATAAGTCAGAATCCAAGGGAAGAGCAGATCGTGGTCGCTGAGACGAACGTCAATGACCTGTACAATACGAACGTCAACGAGTTGTGCAAGATGCCGTCGCCCATCGAGCGCATCATGAAGAAGTTCGGCCGCGTCAAGACGTGACGCCCTGTCCATCACTTATCCTCCCGGCATCTACCATCGATCCTCCCTCTTGTCCATGCATCCGCCGGAATTCGCAATCGATCCCATTACGAGGGGCCTACCTGCCCGCGCCTTGTACATCGATCCCCCCTCGGGCCTACCCGCCCGCCCGTCGACGCTCGTCCGAGTCTAACTAAAGTTGTGTATAGTAATGACCCTCGCCGTCGTCGCCTCCGAACCAACACTCGGGGCGACGGCGTACGTAGGCGGGGGCGGCGCGGGCGTTCGGTCGCGCAGCCCCGCGGCGGCCGGGTAGCTAGGCGGCCTAGCTCTAAGCAAAGTGCTCACTGGCAATGATAGACACCTAAGGTTAGTCCGATATTCCGACGGGTAGGTCGATGGATTGATATTCGATGGACCGGGCGCGGAGGCCCGCACAGATTGATATGATTTCGCGCTCAGCCGCAGACGCGGCAGAGCGCCTCGTCGCCGTCGAGGCGCGCGAACGCGCGCGCCAGGCCGGCGGCGTCGCAGGCGCCGGCGACGCAGGCGCAGGGCTGGTCGGGCGGCGCCCGTTTTATCGATTCGGCGACGCGCCGCCGCCGCGCCGCGCAGCGGACCGCGTCCGGGCAAGATGCCGAAGCACAGACGACCACCCCAAAACCGCGCGCGCCCCAGTGCACCGGCGTGCCGGCGTCGAGCCTCTGCTCGGGCAGCGCCCTCCCCAAACAGCGAGCTGCCAAGAGTGAAGAACTTTCGGGAGTCGCAAACAGCAAAGGGCAATCCCCCACATTCTTTTGTAGAGCAGCACCCACATAAGAACACTCCCCGGAACAAGCGTCGTGCTCGAGACACCGCACGCGCACGTCCGGAAAGGACGGCGGGTCGCGGCACGCGTCGTCGCCCGTCTCCTCGAACTGATCACTGAAATGGTCCCAGGCCGCCTTCGGCCTCCGCGGCGACGGCCGCACGGCCGGCAGGGAGTCCGTCGTGTCCGCTAACACGAGTGGAGCGAAGGACGACATGGACTTGGACGGTCTCAGTGAGCTGCGTTCCCTCGGTGCGGAGGGCGGTCTGGGTTTGTAGGGTCTCCGAGGAGCTTCGTCGATCATCGTCGGGGTTAAACTGACGCGACACGGCGAGTTCATCGACCCTCGAGATGCGTGCGAGCCGTCCATCGAGGCAAATTTGCGACTCCGCGGCGACGGCATGAGCGCCGCGAGCGCGTCCAAGCTCCCCGCAGATCTATTGCGGCGGATGGGCTTCTTCGGGCTGCCTTCGTCATTCAACGTACTAAATGAAGCGAAGGAAGAAAAGGAGGCGTCGCTACCCTTCGGCGTCGGCGTGCCCGAGCCGAGGACGTCGCGCGCCGAATCCGGCACGTAAGGTGCTACAGTTTGTTTCTCCCTCAACTGGGCGAAGTCGATAGAACTAAACGCAGCGTGCAACTTCGCGGCGGCGCATCGCGCCCGCTTCTCCGGCTTCTTCGCTAGTAGTAACCGACAGAGGCCTTTGACGGGCTCGTCGAGCTGACCCAACCAACCCAGATCCGCCTCCAACACCAACGCTTCCACTTGCGACACCGTAGACCCGACGAAGGGCGGCCGGCCCGTGCGCATTTCTACTATGACGCACCCAAGGGCCCACGCATCAACTGGTCGACCGTGCGATCTCCCGCTAATAACTTCGGGCGCGGCATAGAGCGGCGTGCCGCACCGCGTGCGACATCTGCCATCATCGCCGTCGACCTTACGAGCTAGACCGAAATCTGCCAGCCGCAGATAGCCCTTCTCGTCCAGCAGCGCGTTCTCAGGTTTTACATCCCTAAAGGCGACGTCCTGCGTGTGCAAATGCGCTAGCACGTCGACTAACTGTGCCGCATAAAAAGTAGCTAGGTCTCCATCGAGTCGGCCGAACCGTCCGAGCACGGCGTGCAAAGTCCCTCCAGGGCAATGGTCCGTGACCAAATAAACCGTAGTGTCGTCCTGGAAGGCCCCGCGCAACGCCAAAGCGAAGGGGTGGTCTATTGATCTCTGAATGGCGGCCTCGTCGTGCATGTGGCGGATCGCGTCGGAGCCGGCGGTCACCAACCGCACCTTCGGGACGGCCTTCAAGGCCCGCAGGTCGCCCGTAGCTTTACATCTAGCTAGCACGACGCGCCCAAAGGCCCCCCTCCCAACTTCACACAAGACAGCGAAGTCCTCGAGCGTCGGCACGGGGCTCATGCGGACGGGCGACACGCGACCCAGCGTCCGCGGCGCTTCGACGGGCGTGACCTGGGCGACGGCGTCGGCCCGCGCCATGCCTACCTGCGCTCGAGCACCGCCTGTGCCCGGCGAGGCGTCTGACCCAACCCTGTCTGGCTTGCCCGGCGGCAGCCCAAAGTACGCGCACGCGACCTTTGAGTGGAGAACGCAGCCCTGCTCGCACGAGAGACCTGCACGGTGCAACCACGGGCACCCGCGCGACTGTCTCTTTTCATAGACCGCCGCCACAATCTTACAAAGAAAGTGTGACACCGTGGCACGTCGCCCTGCCGTTAATCCTAGTGTTGGATGTGTGAGAGGGTTCATTAGCTCGTTGGCGACGGCCCCCGGACGCGTCGCGGGCGTCGCGGACGGTTGGGGCTTTGGTTCACTCCGCGGCCGCGGCCCACTGCCCACGCCTCGGCCCGGTCTCTTGCCTTTCTGTGACATATCCCGTCGCCGTTTAACACATCCCGTCGACGGGATATGTTATCTGCCACGGTGCTGAGACTAGGTGGGTCCCGGCGGCGGGCGCGGGCCGTCCATACAGCATGCTTGCGTCTCGGTAGAACCGCCCGGTCGCGCGTGTAGAGGGTCTTCTTAGAAGGAGGTATGCTCTTATGAAAGACGGAGCCAGCGCCCGACGCCGATGAATCGGCGACGCGCGGGGGGGCTGGCGCGTAGAGGACCCCTCACGCCATCGCCGCGATAGCTAAACCCAACTTAAACCCCAGTCTAAATATACAACCCTTCCGGGATGTTGCCCTTCTTCTGGTAGAGCGCCTTCTCCTTGGCCTTGACGAAGTCGTCCTGCGTGACCTTCATCCTACGTTCGCGCAACGCCAGCAGCCCGGCCTCCGTGCACACGGCCTTGATGTCCGCCCCGGACAGCTCGTCCTTGGCCATCACAAACGTTTCTAGATCGACATCTTCCCCCAGAGACATCCTTCCGGTATGGATGTTGAAAATATGTCTTTTCGTCTTGATGTCCGGGAGCGGAAACTCGATCTTCCGGTCGATGCGGCCCGGTCTTATTAATGCAGGATCCAAGCTTTCAATTTTATTGGTCGCCATGATCACTTTTACATCACCGCGCTCGTCGAAGCCGTCCAGTTGGTTCAGTAGTTCCAACATCGTCCGCTGGATCTCCCTCGTGCCTCCCGACTGACTATCGTATCTCTTACTACCAACAGCGTCGATCTCGTCGATAAAAACAATAGTCGGAGACAAGTCGTCCGCGACGCGAAACAGCTCCCTGACGAGCTTCGGACCGTCTCCCAAGTACTTTTGTATCAATTCAGAACCGACAACTCTGAGAAAGGTCGCTGAGGTCTGGTTCGCGACAGCTTTCGCGAGTAAAGTTTTACCGGTACCCGGGACGCCGTACAAGATAACGCCCTTCGGGGGCTTGATCCCCACCTCCTCATAGAGTTCAGGGTGAGCTAAAGGCAGCTCGACGGCCTCCTTGATCTCCTGGATCTGCGTTTCGAGCCCGCCGATGTCCGCGTAGGACTCGAGCGGCGCCTGCGCGGGGCGTCGCGGTCTCGACGCGGCCCAAAATCGAAGAAGAAACCACCCACTTCCATCATTCCTGGAGACGAGTCGTTTGAATGGAGTGAAGGCGCCTCCACACGACGGGACGCCGCGAACGCGCCTTGTCGACCTTCATCACGCTCACCATCGGGTCCGTGTCGTCCGACAGGATGCCGACGACGCCCATGACCTTGTTGTGTAATAAAACGGAGCAGCCCGGCTCGAGCAGGTCCTGGTTCACGAAGGACATCACAGACACGTAGTACTCGGGGCCGACGGACGACGAGACGATCGCGTGCGTGTCGTCGATCATCTCCTCCAACGAACCGACGGCTAACGGTGAACCTCTAATGTCCTCCATCTTGTCCCGCTCCTCCTTGTCCTTTTCTTCATGCGGTTTGAACACTTCTTGATTGCGAATGAACTCCTGTTCCATCAACAGATAGTCCTTGATGCGTTCGAGCTTCAACAGTCTTAATTTGCATTTTGAGGTGGGGTAGACTTTCGGGAGCTTGCCCGACGTGCCCGTGCCGCGGTTCCGTCGCCTTCTTCTACCCGTGTGTAATGGGGGTCTGGCGGCGTAGGACTTCTTCCTTCGTTCCCGCTCGGCCTTCTCCTTCTCCGGGTCGCGCTCGGGCGGCGGGCCGCCGCCCTGGCCGCTCGGGGCCTGTCCCATGGTGTTTACGCGCCGCGCGGTGCGCCCTGACTCTACCGAGGTCGCTTTCCGCTGCGCGCGCACTGGTGAGGTGCCGCGCCGGCCGCGTCGCGTTGGCAACCGTCGGCGCTGTTGTGGAGACGTCCGCCGTGTCCCGCGCGGCACGGATGCGTGCGTTCTAGGCTCGTTTATTCGCGCCGCGGCCGCCGGCCCAACACTAGTGCCCCTATGCACGCTAGGCAGGCTTTGAACTCATAATTGCAAGTCGCAAGAAACGTACCATCCCCCTCTAGAGGCGTTCTGATACACGTTCACGGCGTGGCGGAGAAGTCTAGTAGGGTCGACGAAGGCATCTCATCCAGCAGACGACGGTGCAGAGCGCCCTGCAGGGACAGTTTCACGCGATTCTGGCACGACCAGACGCGTATACTGGTCTCTGATACACCAGTGACCACAGCTGCGAACGCCTAGCACGCAACGCTCCGCCACAAGGGGGCTTGAGGGAAGCTCTGAGGCCCCGCCCAAAGCAGCAGGCGCGGCTAAGAGCCCCTAACGCGCACCGCGACCGGTTTCGCGCGTCCCCGGGCGCCCGGACACGGCGCTGGCCGCAGCGAACGCCGCCCTACCCGACTCGGCGGCGCCCGACGCGCGGTGTCGGTCAGAGCTCCCCTCAAGGGCAAAGCTCGCAAAGCGAAATACTTTAACGGCGAGCGCGCCACCGTCCCGCCGCGGACGGGAACCACCCCGCGACGAGCCCTGCGTGGGCGGGAACCACTGACCATGTACAAACGACTCGTGATAGCCGCGGCCCTCGCGCGCGCGCTCCAACCTCATATAAGGCGCCGCCACCGAAGCCGCCTGAACCGGGCGACGTCCGCCGACGAAGATGGCATGGTCTGTACGCTCGAGAGGTTGTATGGGACGACCTCCGTGTGGGGCGATCTGGACGCCGCCGAGGCGCGAGCTTTGTACCAGCAGCTGCTTCCCCGAGTATTAGCGTTGCCGTCGAAGCCACCGCTCAACGCGAGACCTTTGACGCGCGCGGCGCGCAAACGTAGATTAGCGCAGCTGAAGAACTGGCGCGCCAACCGCAATTCCCGCAGTATTGCTGACTTGAGGTCAAGAGCCACAGCAGCAGCTGTGGCTCGACGAGCGGTCCGCAAGTACGTGCGAGGGCGATCGATACTCCCTTTGAGGGCACTAACACATGCTGGTGATGGCGTGCGCACGTACGGCAAGACCGGCCGGTGGCGCCTGTATGGCGAGACCACCGAAGAATTGGTCGCGCGGTACGCGTCGGCGGCGCGGGAACGAGCGGCTCTCTGCGACGGCGAGAATTGCGTGGCACCTGAGGATGCTGTTAGAGAGGCCTACGCCGTTCTCTTGGAGAAGAGCTGCTCCACCAATGAATTCCTGGACAATTTGTTGCTCCAAAGCTCCTCGTCAGAAGTCGACGACACGCTGCCGGCCGCGGAGCGGTTCTGGCGCGAGCTCCCGTTCCGGCCGTCGAAACTGTTCCCGGCGCTGGAAGCGCTGCAACATCGCGCGGCTCGAAATGAGCAACATATCACAGAATCGCGGCCCTGCGACGACACTGATGATGTGTGGAATGCATTTCTCTTAAGATGTGTAGAGCCGCCTGACGAGCAAACAAAGGGCGAGGGCGTCCTCGCCTGCCGGACCTCGGGCTTCGTGCTCGCGCCCGCCACCAGGGCGCGCTGGATCGCGCGGGCGGCCCATAGGAGAGCGCAAAAGTTCCGCAAGCCGGCGCCCCCGGACGACGGCGGCGCGTTCGGCGAGGCGTTCGCGGCGACGTAGGTGTCTCCTTCCCTAAGTCTACCCTTCTCAAGAATCGTCTTTGCTTGGCGCCGCCGCGGCGGCGTCGACGCGTTCGGTTCGGGTCTTGCAGCCTCACGGTGGTGCGAAAGGCTTTCCGCTCACGCTGCTGCCCGAGGCCGCCCTGGGAGGGGACAATGATCCTCACGCAGTGCGCCGTCTGCGCCACCGAGCTTGGCTTATCATTGGGCAAGAAATGCGGCCGCTGCAGCACGCGCTACTGCGGGGCAGCCTGCCAGGTGCAGCACTGGAAAGAAGGCGGGCACGACCAGCTCTGCAAACCGATAAAAAAGGCGGGCGGTGCCGAACAGTATCATGCCAATGCGAGATACACAGAGGCCGTGGCGGTCGCGGCGGAGGCGTGCGCCGAGGACACGAGGGGCCAGACGTGCTACATCTGCACGCAGGCCTTGCATTGGAAAACGAAGGAGGGCCTCGTGCGCGGGTGCGCGTGCCGCGGGACGGCTGGATTTGCGCACGTGTCGTGCTTGGCGGAGCAGGCGAAGATTCTGGTCACGGAGGCAGAGGAGAACAATTTGGATAGCAAAGTATTTAATGAGAGGTGGAGGCGATGGGATGCGTGCAGTCTGTGCGAGCAAGAATACCACGGCGCCGTGCGGTGCGCTCTCGGCTGGGCGTGCTGGAAGACGTACTTGGGGCGGCCGGAGGCGGTTGATCTTCGGGGCATGGCGATCGGCACGCTTGGGAACGGTTTATCCGAGGCAGGACACGATGAAGATGCGTTATCCGTGAGAGAGGCCGAGCTGGCTATGGCGCGGCGCATCGGCACTGACGAAGAAGGCTTGCTCACCACGCAGAGCAATCTTGCGAACACGTATCGAGCGCTCGGGCGATTTGAAGAGGCCCTGAGCCTGCGGCGAGACGTATACTCGGCAACCTTGAATCTCTTTGGTAGTGATGATGGAGATGCTCTTCTAGAAGCCAACAACTACGGGAATTGCCTTCTTCAATTAAAGCGCTTCGAAGAAGTCAGGGCACTGTCGCGCAAGATGATTCCCGTAGCGCGACGCGTTCTCGGAGAGAATGATGATCTTACGCTTAGGATGAGGTGGATTTACGCGCAGTCGCTCTACTTGGACGACGACGCCACGCTCGACGATCTCCGCGAGGCCGTTTCGACGCTCGAGGAAATAGAACGGACTGCGCGGCGCGTGATGGGTGGCGCGCACCCGCTCACAGAAGGGATTGAGGATGATTTGCAACACGCGCGAGCCTTGCTCCGCGCCCGCGAAACGGCGCTCGCAGAAGCACTGGCCGATATGAGGGTCGCGGGCGACGAAGGCTAGCCTAAGAGTCTCCTTAGGTCATCGGCGCGCAAGGCTGGGCCAGCGACGCCACACACAAAAACTACCACTCGATCGTGCACTCCTCGCCGCAGAGCGCGTCCCAGGCGTCGGGCGGCTCGTCGAGGACCGCGCGCATGCGCAGGATCGACGCGAGTTCCCCGGGCCCGGCCGGCGCGCGCTCGGTGAGCGTGCCCGTCACGAAGCGCGCCTCGAGGCCGCGGCGGAAGGCCTCCGTGGCCTCGCAACTTGATGGGCGGCAGGCGTCGCCCGGCGAGCGCGCGGCTTTGATTGTTGCGGCGCGGATCATGGGTGTCGCGAGGCCGATGGGTGCGAAGGCGCCGGCGCTGCTGGCTGCAGCTACGAGAAGGGCGCAACAACGCCTTCGGCGCGTCATGCTCGTGAAATGGTGCACTGCAAACCAGTGCTCTGAGGGCCCCGCGAGTGCTCGAAGGCTAGAGTTTCGCCCGGATTCAAGTCCTGAACGTATGCGTGGCTGCTCGCACAGCTGAGGTTATGTCTGGATGCTCTGGGGTGCTGTTTGAGAGGCAGAGCGTTGCTTGCACGTCACGAATTATCTAGCGACCGGTTAGACACACTAGAAATTATATTTTCACAATCTCCACAAGTTACACAACCTAGCGCCGCCGCTTCGACGACGCCGCGGCCGCCGATTCACTCTTCCACACCGCCAACAAAAACAAGCACGCGGCCGGCACCGACGGCACCACCACCGTACGTCTATCAGGAGGCTTCACGACGACCGTATCAGAACGAGGAGCCCTATTATCCAGCAGCTGCTCCGGCTTGATGGGGATGTCGTCGGCCACGTCGTAGACCGGATCATCATCACTAGTTTCGAGGACAGCAGACGCCGCTTGGAGTAAGGTCCGAGCGTCCGACGAGAGATGTCTCAGTACAAGTGTAATGCCCAGATCACCATAAGCTCGACAAGCTGCATCAATCGCAGCAATCGCCGACGCGTCCGCGACTC
>JACLAA010004543.1_pt1 | contig 22202 bp, 16 predicted proteins | sample 8027891 | NCBI WGS metagenome assembly JACLAA01 (sample SAMN15724900, study PRJNA655200) | protist metagenome | isolation source: fluorescence activated cell sorting (FACS) single amplified genomes of... | place: Spain: Blaines Bay Microbial Observatory, Mediterranean Sea | collected 2016-01-19 | reverse complement strand
TCGAGCAAATGTGCGAAAAAATGGTCCTTTTCTCTCGACAGCAAGACGATGTCATTCGCTCGCTCCGGGAAGAGAACGAGAGTTTGCGGAGGAGAGTCGCCGAGTTGGGCGGATGATAGATTTTGTCCTACGCGTCGTCTGAATCGTCGCGCAAAAAAAACGCACACATATGCGCGTGTGCGCGCGCATATATTACACACAACACAGAGAGAGAGAGAGAGAGAGAGAGAAGGTGATCTGTGGGTACATCTCTTATATTATATATTAGTATTCGCGTACAACGCATGACGTTGTGGTACATTTTTCACCTAAAAATCGAGCTTGAAAATCACCACAAAAACCACTCTCTCTTTTGCGCGCATCATCACGCGTCGTATCGCATCACGCGACCACCAAAGCGATGACGACGACGACGATTTCGATGCTCGCAAAAGCTTACCCACTTTCGTTTTCTTCGAAAAAGCGTCGAAAGAGTGGTGGTATTCTTTGCGCTCCTTTTCATAAACCACTTCTTCGTAGGGGAAAAGTCGCCGTCGCATCCTCGTCTGTGTCGTTGGTTTTCGATGCGTTCCAAACGCAATTTTCCGGCGATTTTGGCGCAGTCGTGCGGGAATACGTATTATCCTCAGAGACAGATGATGACTCTCGTGTTTTTTGGAAAGGAGTCGACGTGCCGTTGCGATACGTCCACGGCGTAGGGGTGGTCCCAATATCGAGCATGCCGTTTGCGGATAAAGTGTTCGAGGCGAACGCGCGAGTGACATGCGGGGTGGTCAAGGGATTGTTCGAGATTGAAACGAAACGATCGTTTCCAGAGGTTGGAGAAGAAGCGTCGATGGGGTCGTGCGGAGGGTCCGAGTGGAACGAGCGGACGCGATACGCGGAGGATCGCAAGTATTTCCTCTCGAGCGGCGGAGCGTTTGAGGCTTTGAGGACGGTGGACGAGACGGGGAGTTTTACGGCTGGGCCGAAGACGTTAGGGAGTGCGAGTAGTAATAATAGTAGTAGTAGTAGTAGTAGTAGTAGTAGTAGTAGTAAGGGTAAGAGTAGCGGTAGTGACGATGAGTCAAAAGAAGAAGAAGAGGATTTTGGAATGACTTGGTTCCCGACGCACGAGAACGAAAGTTCTGTGAGATTCGGATTACAATGGGACGCGATGAAACGCGTCAGAGTCGAGTATCACGTGAAAAAGACCACAGGTACAATTGGGTGCGCTATTTGGAGCGAAATAAAAGGCGAGTGCGCGCCGCGCGGCGACGGCGGAGAAGGAGGAGTATTAGGCGGGGAGAAGAAAAAATGGTCAAATTTTGCGAAAAAGTCCATCCTCCGCGAACGCGCGTTCGTGTTAGAGAAAGATGAGGACACCGCCGCCACCAAATTCACGAACGTTTCGCCGAACTCTCCCTCTCTCGCGGCCATATCGAGCGAGTCGCTCCTCCTCTTCGAAAACGGCAACCCGATTGCGCTTCCGTGCGGCGAAGACGTCGTCTACGTTTCCTCTTCTCTAAAACATCACGCGAAGAACACCGGTAAGACAGAAGAAGAAGCCGCGACGACGACGACGTGCTTCGCCGCCGCCATCGAAATTGACGGAGGAGGAAAAACTTTACTTTGGACGCGCGCGTACGATAGTCGAGGCCTGTTGAAATTCGCTCACTTTGCCGAACTCGTCGGTTGAGTCGTATTCTTTACGCATTATCATCACGTATACTATTCAACGCTAAAACTACTCTCTCTCTCTCTCTGTACTACTAAAAGCTTCTAAAATGTTCTCTTCTCTCTCGCAGAAACCTCCTTGGTCTTAATCTCTCTCTCTCTCTCTCGAGATGCGCTTTCTACTACGTATCTCTCAACATCTCGTAACTCCACCCATCTTTCCCTCTCCCAACTTGCACCAACACCGTCGTCGCGTACAGCCCGGGTAAAAAGCTCAAAACCCCCACAACGAACGTCGCCGCTTTCGTCCCTCTCTCTGCGTCTTTTTCGTGTAAATCTATGACGTTTAACTCGAGGAGAGTAAACACGGCGAGCGATATCGTTCCGACGAGAAGTAAGCACGGACCGAGCAGTTTTTGCTTCAACGAAATGGAATCGACGCCTCTTTGAACGCCGCCGGTTGTTAAAGAATGCATTTGACTGGAAAACGATCGAAACGAAGACGGATCGGTCTGCATCTTCGAGCGTTTATCTTCTTCTGATTCTTTGGAGACGATTCGATGGCGCGAAGTTCGCATTTAAATATGTGATGTTCGCTCGTGTGCCGAGAAAGTGAAGTTTTTGAATTTATTTTTTCCCAAAACACCTTCTTTTCTTCTCTCGGAAAAGGAGCTAAAAATACTCACTCACCACATATAAAAACCACCTTTTGTTTAGCGCGCGCGCGAGAGAGTTTACGCGAGACACATCTCGCGCCTTTTCCCTACCACCACTCGAGAACGAAAGCGCGATGATGTCTCTGCCGAACATGCCCGGAATGACTTCGATGGGTGCGACGACGTGGAGTCAACAGGTAAAGTAGTATTTTAGAGTTTTTTTTCTTTCCTCCTCCTTAGGGGAAACTGTTCTTGTTTGTTTGACCGGAGGAAAATGTCACTAACGCACGATTTAATCTTTTCAAAACAGGACGGGAGGATGATGAAACCGCGTTCGCAAACGCTTCGATTCGTGAACGGGTACGCGATATTAACCGACGACGCGACGTCTTCGAAACAAAAGATGATTTCGCCGCACCAACAAAACGAAACAGAAGAAATTTTGGTTGAAAATAAGGAGAAGGCGACATGTTCTTTCGTTCCGGCGTACGTGGCGTTAGATCGCATCGTGCTTCGATTTTTCGCGAAATATACGGAGATTGTGCACGATAGCGCGACGGAGACGTCTCGCGAACGGAGAGTGGTTTTTAGAGTGTACGCGGAGGATCTCACGATTGACGCGACGGAGCCGAAACAGGAAAATTCTGGGTTGCAGCAAGGGTTGTATTTGAAGAGGACGAAGTGCGAGGAGGTTTTTAGCGAGCGGTTGAGAGAAGCTTTGGTGGTTAAAAGCAACGAAATAGGTGGTGGAGATACTGCCGCAGAGGTGAAAAGAGTAGTCTTGGAGATGTTGAAAGTTGGGAACACGATTACCGTGTGCGGGCGCGCGTTTTCGGTCTACGCGTGCGACGGATTTACTCGCCAGTTTTACGAAGAGGGCGAAGAAATGAGTATGCCGCCAAACGAAACGAACGAACACGAAAGTACTTCTTCGCGCGACTCCAAAGATGATTTTGAAAGCGGCGTCAATAACTCGCTCGCTTTTAAGCGCGCGAAAGGGCCACCGAACGCGAGGTTGGATGATATGGCTCGATTTACCGAGGCGAAGCTCGGGCGACCGAGCTCGGCGTTGGGTCCGGACACCAGAAAGAAATTTCTCGAACACGACGGGGAGGTTTTACGGTTTTACGCCACATGGAAAGGAGAGAAAGACGAGAGAGAAGACGCGACTGATGACGAGAAGCGAATGTTTTGCGTGCACTATTTTCTCGCGGACGATACGGTGGAAGTTATCGAGAAAGGCGGACGCGCGCTTTTGAGACGAGGAAAACTTCCGAAAATATCATCAACATCAGAAAGAGAGAAGAAAACAGAAAGAGAACAGACGATACCGACACCAACACCATCTGCGAAACCGTTAGACTTTTCCGTGTGCTCGATTGGTAGCAGCGAACGAATCCCTCACATCGTTGCAAACGAGATTGTCGTCGGTCAAACCGTCAACGTCTACGGTCGAGACATGTTCATTTACGGTTGCGACCGATCCACGGAGGCGTGGTATTTGAAAATCCACGGGGAGAACGCGATCGCAAACATCGACGTTTCGAAACCGGAAACACCCAAGAAGAAGAAAGAAGTGCCTCGACACGAGGGTTTAGCCATTGGAAGCGAAGAAGATACGTTGCAAAACTGTTTGGCGTTGAATCCAAAGCCGCCGAAGAAGGATTATCGCAAGGCGTTTGAGAAGGGCGGGTGCGTGTTGCGATTTGAAGCGAGGATTATTCGCGGCAAAGAAGATGATGGAGACGAGAAGAATATCGATCCGCCGTGCTCATCTCTTTCATCATCGTCCATTATCGTCCCTAACGGCGGCGACGGAACCTCCGATGCCTCCGCGAACGATTTTAAGCGTAACTTTGTGCTCTCGTTTTTCCTCGAGGATGACACGGCCTCGGTATTTGAACCTCCCGAGAAGAACGGTGGAAACGGTGGGAAATTCCTCGAAAGAGGCAAAATTCGCGATAGCCAGACTGGTAAGGCGTACAGCACCGAAGATATGTTCGTAGGAAACGTTCTCAAGTTGCACAAGCGGTGCTTCAAGTTAGTCGCAGCGGACGCGTTTACGTTGAAAACGCTCGCCGAGGGACGCTACTAAAAATTTGATAAACGCTGACCAAAAGTGACGCAATGAACACCTGAACTGCTAAACACCAGATGATAACCAGTAGTAATGCCTAGTTAGTAGGACCTACCTGTGTGTATATTTGGGCTTCGAAATATAAATATTAAAAACGAATCGAAATCTTGTTTGGGTCGTTTATGGTAGTACCTATCCTCTGTGGTTTTTGTTCTACTTTTGGTACGAAATCTTTTACACGTCTAAAGGCGAGCCTCCACCAAACATCCTCGAGAAATCCGTCACGCACCCGGACCGTTCGTCGTGGTGACCTTGCCCACTCGAAATGCCATCGACAAACACGGAGTCTATTTTACCGGCAACGTAATGCATCCAACCGGAAGATACCGTCACGGCGGCTCGATGTCGTCCTTTTTTTTTCTTCAAACTCCCATCTTCTTCTCTCTTATTCTTCTCGCTCACCACGGACGAAACTAACATTTGCATCGCGATATCTTCGCAATTTTTCCTCGCGTCGATGTACTCTCTCACCCCGTCTGGTAAATGTTCCGAACTGTACAATTCTAAATACTTCGCGTGCGAAAACGCAGCTTTCGTCAACGCGATGGAGTACCTCTTCGCGCTCGTGAAAAACAACTCGACATCGTTCCACGCGTATCGCATTTTACACGTACCATCCACGCCTCCGTTCCTATTTTCTAACTTGTGCATGCGCCCAAAATACCCGACTAAACCTTCCCTATTCCTCTGCCATTCCCGAAACCCTTTTTGCAACTTTCCGCACGGAATCCGAACGTCGTCGTCCACGTGAAACACCGCCTCCGTTTTCAAATCGTCAATCTTTTCAAACCTATTTTGAATCGACGTCGACCCGACGTGTTTATCGTACCTCACAAACTCCGGTCGGTCCAAAAAATACGCCTTCTCGTCGTCGCCTTCACGCGCAGACGGCACCGAAACTTGCTCCGACCACACGACCCGAATCTCTTTCACCGTCGCCCGGCCGGAATCTTTGCACTTGGCGTAGTGTCGCAACGAGCGTCGCAACAAATCTCGCCTCTTAAACGTGTTCAACAAAATCGTAAATCCTTCTTCCTCTTCGTTGGCATTCGTGCTCTCTGATGCTAATCTCGTTCGAATCTTTCGTTCGATACTTTCGCTCGCTTCCAGCGCATCCTTCGCGCTCCAAGAAGGTACACTTTTCTTGCACACCTCGTTCAAATCTTCGCTCATACCGTTGTTGTTCAAAGCGGCGAGTTTTGTGGTCGAGAGGAGGACACACACACCCACGAGCAGCAAAAACACCACCACCACGTGGTTTCGTCGAACGCTCGCTTTGTCTTGGAACAACAAGGGTAACACGTGCTGATGAAGTGCTTTCTTTGTGCGCGAGATTTTGTTCATTTTTTCCCAAGATTTCTTTCTTTTAGTATCATCAAAGATGATGCCGCTAAAGACCATTCGCTCCTCGAAGAAGAACTCTATACAGAGCGACGACGGCGGCGGTTTATTACGTGTTGTGTGTGTATATATATCTTTCTTTCTTGGCGAATGATGATGTGTGCGTGGTCGTAATAAACACTGATTAGTAGTAAAATTGCGAGAGTGAAATTTGTGCAGTTTAAGTTGTTCTCTTGTCTACAACATCTGGCTATTCGTGTTCTCGTCTCCTCCGATAGTAGTATTATTATTAGTATTACTGTCGTTATTATCGTCGTCTGAATCGTCGTCTAACCCGGCGCGAAGGTACGATATGGCAGCTGCGGTGGCGAGCAACGCGAAACTTCCGGCGAGTTTGGCGTTGCCGGAGGAGGAGGAGGAGGACGATTCGGCGATTCGGATGTTAGCCGCTCCTCCTCCTCCTAATCCTCCTCCTTCCGATGTTGCTACGGCTACTTTACTCTTTTTCGAGGAGGAAGATGACGCGTTCAATCGTTGCTCGTAATACGCGTTCACGGTGCTCTCGTACTTTTCGTCAAACTTTGAGCTTTCGTACGCCGGTTGTTCCGCCATGCGTTCGGGATTCGGAATGTTTAAAACTTGACCGATTTTAATCGCCACAAAGTGAGGGTTTTCATCCGTCGGTGCTAAATTGTTCACGCGACAGACGTCGACGACGGAAACGTCGTACTTGCGAGCGATTTTCAGCAACGATTCGCCTTGACGCACGCGGTGCATTTTTTCCGGCGGATCGATTAAATCCGTCACCAGCGCTTTACCCGAGGCGGCGGCGAGAGAGGCGTTGCTGTGCACGTCTCGAATGAGCGTTTCGACCGTTTTCGAGGTACCTTCGAACGATTTTTTCGCGTTTTGCGCAATCACGTCGACGTCGATGTTTTCGTTGAACTCTTTCAACGCGGAGCCGGTGAGGTTGGCAGATTCTTTCGAGAGCGTTTTGATCGTTGAAGGTAAGTCCTCGGTGACTAATTTTTTCGATTCTCGAGCAATGTTTTGTGTCGTGCCTTCAAAATTCTCGCGCAGTTGCATGTCCGAGAGCTTCTTCGCTACTGATTTTTGTACGCTATCGATGTTGCCTTTGACGTCTTCCATGCTCGCGGTGGCGGTGCCGAAGAAATCGGACGCGGCCGATTTTGAGCGCTCGAAAATGTTCGTCGGCGGCGGTTCTTCGCCAGTCGCGGTCTTCTTTTTGTTCTTTTTGTTCTCGCTATCTCTGTTGTTGTTGTTGTTGTTGTTGCTACTATTCGTGCTAGTGCTACTCTTGTTATTTTCCCGCCTCTTGTTCTTATGCTTTCCATCGTCTCGTTCCGCATCTTTCTTTACCGTCATTGCCATCACTCGACGTTTCGCGCTCGTAAACGCCTCCTCCGTCTCTTTCTTCCTCGCCTCGATCGCGGCGTTTACTTTGCTCACATTTTCGTTCAATTTCAAACTCACTTCCTTCGTCATCTTCTCCGCTTTCGCCTTAATCATCAAACTACTACTATTCCTCCCCTCTTTTCCATTGTCCGCGTTCTTGTTCTTGTTCTTGTGTTGCTCCTCTTGTTTGCGCGCGTCCGCGGACGAAGAAGAAGAAGAAGTAAACGTCGCCATCCTTTCCTTCTTCATCTTCTCCACGACCTCCTTCCACCTCTCCTCCACTCTTTTCCTCTCCTTTTCTAGAGGGAAGACAAATCCATTAAACCTCTTCGCGGAATCTTCGTCCTTTTTATTCTTCTTCGGAACCTCCTCCTTCGCCGACGACGAAACATACGATCCGCTCTTCATCTTCCCCTCCTTTTCTTCCGCAATCTTCGTAAAAAACTGTCCTCCTTTCGAAACATTACCGCTTGCCGACGAAACTGCCCGTTTGATGGGATCAATCGCTCTCTCGCGAAGCGCGTTCCATCGGTCCTTTTGCGCCCAATTCGCTTCTTCTTTAGACGATCGCTTCGACACGAAAGTCTTCTCCTTTTCCTCGCTTTTTCTCCCGATTGTTGGGACGAAAAAGAGCAAAGGTTTCATAACCGCGTTTTCAAAGTTCACTTTCGTTTCGCAAAGCGCATTTCTCGCGTTTGTGCTTTTCCTTTCCACGTCTTTCCGCGCGCGGAGTGCGGCTCTTTTGTACGCGAACACGAAACGATTTTTCCTCGTCGTCGTCGCGTTGGATGATGATGATTTCGAGGAGTTTCGTCTTCGATTAGATGTAGTATTCTCGTTATTATTACGAGCAAAAGGAGAGGATGAAGGAGCGTCGTGACTCGACGATTTCGACGAGGAAGAGGACATTGGATCTCTCTTCGTCTTCTCTCAATCAAAGCGCGTATTGTAAGCAGTCTGAAGGCATTTTCGAAATGGATTACCTCTCGGAGAATGTTTAGGGTTTTATAAAAAGGACCTCTGCGGTAGTACCGGTAGTAAGTAACGTGTAGTATTAAAGTAGTTTATCTCAGTGTGTCTTCAACTCCAACTGAGAGAGATCACCGTCGACGACGAGCGTTTTATTTTTCTCTGAATATAATAAAGAAGACGTCTCTTTTTTCTTAATCTCAAACCCGCACAATCTCGTGATTTCCTCCTTGGCGTTCGCTTTCGAACGCCACTCCCAGGATTTGTTTTTTACGGAGAGGTTCTTGAGGACAATTTTGGAACCTTTCTCTGCTTTCACTTCAAACGCGCCGTCTATTTGGACGTTTTCGAAACTCACGTCGCCTTCGACGATTAAAACGGATTTTGCGGTCAAAGAGAGGTTGTCGATTTTACTCTCGACGCGTTCGAACGAACATCCGAAAGACGGGGACAAGACGACTTTGCTTCCAATCGGAAACGACATGCCGTTGAACTTTTGTTTCGAATCGATTTCGGGTTCCGGAACGTTCGCGCCGGCTAACCGTAAGATTCTGCTCGCGCAGTTGTAAAACTCAAACTCGCCGCTCGTCGCCGTGTGCGTCGGTTGGCCGTCGTCGAATTTCTTCTTCCCGTCCTCCGGGGAGTTTTTCACCGGCGAGTACCCGACCCAGTTATCGAAAACGGTGAACCCAACCGAGGCTTTGGTTCCAGTCAAAGATTTCGGGTAATCTTGCATCATGCACTCCAACCTGGTTGGAGATTTGAACGCCGTCTTGGAACTGTCTTTGTATTTCGGGTTGACGAATTCGTCGATAGCGCCGCCGGTTTTCGAGAGCTGCTTTTCGTACGGTTCCAACTTCACGATTAATTGGTTGATGTTCCCTGGGTACGGGGAGAAACCCGTGGCTGGGTCGTTGACGTCACCGGATCCATCGCTCGAGCTCGCTCTTAACAGCGGATCCAACTGATTATACTCGACGTTAATCGTCATCTTTCTACCGTCCGTATGCGTCAACTGCGCGATGCCGCCAACCGCCTCTTTCGCTTTTCGCGGCACGCACAAAGAGTTGAACTCGAAATCTCTCGATTTCGACACCCCGAGTGCACCAGGAATGACTCGAAAGACCAACGAGTTCGTGTCTTGGAAAAATGTCACCCACTTCACGCCCATTTGTTTCCACTTTTTCAACAAGCCCGATTGGTGTAACAACGAGTGCACGTCGCCGTGGCCGTGCGGTTTCGTTTGTAACACATACTTATCCTCGTCGTTTAACGCCAAGTGCGCGTCGTTATCCACTAAACACGGGACTTTTTCTTGTTTCATCAGCGTAATTTGCGTCTTCTTCGCGCCGAAATAGTCGTTCGATTCCAACAAGTCCACCGTCATCGCGTGCGTATCTTCCGACGTCATAATCGCCAACGGCACGTCAATCTTTTGCCCGGACGTTCTCACCACCTCGTCGGTTTCTTGAATCGCCAAAATAGACTTCACGTATAACCCCAAGTACGTCTCCATCGTCGCTCGTTCCACCGGTAACCTCACTTTAATCCCTTTATACCCCAACCGTTCGCCTAACCCGCCCGCCACTAACACGAACGCGGTTTTCTTCGCCTGTTTCAAACCAATTTTCTCCAACTCTCGGTGCTTCTTCGATCCGTATTCAACGTTTTCGCCTTTTGGTACGGACGGGTGCCACCCGTCGAATGGATTTTGCCCTTCCTTGGCGTGTTTCAAGAGTTTCTTCGCGTTTTTGATGTACTCGCAAAGACCTCCGGGTTGGTAGTTTTTGTCCAAAAGCTCCAGCTGAAGCATCATCTTTTTCTTCTTTGCGTCGTCGTCTCCTTTCATCGTCCAGTGCGAGAATAAGTGCCCCTGGTCGCACTCGTTCGAGCATAATTTCAGCGCCAGTGTCACTTGCGAGGGAGGGAATAATTCCGCGTGCGATGTGATGATGTCCTCCGCATTTTTACTCATGATTTATGATGATATTCGTGCGCGTGTTTTCGTCACGAAAAGAACAACAACAACAACAACAAAACCTCTCTGTGCGTGCGCGTGTGTTGTGTACCGCGCGTTCGGTCTTTCTCTTCTTTGTCTTCTTTGTCTGCTTCTTAAACGAGAGACAAAAGGCAAACGAAGATGCTCCTGTTTTTGATACCCTAAATTGATACCCTAAATTATTTGTTTTTTCTCTCTTCTTTTGGAAAAAGAATTTGAATTTTGAAATCGTTTCATCACAAGAGAGGGAGAAGAAGTGAGTATCGCGCGCAAACGCGAGAGAGAGAGAGTTTTTGCTTTATTATAAAGAAGAAGAAGAAGAAGAAGCCCGCGATGACGACGACCAAAAACGAGACTTTGGGGGGAAATGGTGAGAGAAAAGAAGATGTGAAGCGACAAAAGCTCATGGAAGAAAATGATGATGATTTTGAAAAGAATCAAGCATTGAGAGAAGAAGTGGTCGACGTGCACTCGTTAATGCGTCCGTATTACGCGCACATTTTCCCTTCGAAACAACTCTTCGAGTGGCTTTCTTACGAAGGCGCGACGTCGTCGAAGGAATCGCGAAAGGATCAGCAACAATTCATCCAAAACAGAGAGTTTTGCTTCACCTTAAAAGGCGAGATTTTCGTCCGGTACAACTCGTACCAAGACGAAAAGAGTTTACGGAAAGATTTGAAAACCAAAGTCCCGGGCAAAATCGATATCGGACCGGTGTTCTCGCACAACCCGAAGAACAGACTCGCGTACGGCGGGTCGTTTAAACCGGTGGAAAGAGAGTTGGTGTTTGATATCGACATGACGGATTACGACGACGTCCGGACGTGCTGCGACCAGGCGAAGATTTGCCCAAAGTGTTGGCCTTTGATGAATTGCGCCGTGAAGGTTTTGGACGTGGGGTTGAGAGAGGATTTTGGGTTTGAACATATTTTGTGGGTGTATTCCGGGAGAAGAGGGATTCACGCGTGGGTGTGCGATGAAAGAGCGAGGAAGTTATCGGACGAGGAGAGAAGCGCGGTGGCGGAATACTTTTCCGTGTTTAAAGGCGTCGAAGGCGGCGGCGAGAAGAAGAAGACAAACTTAAGTTTCGGGAGCGGGAAAAGGGCGAAGATGCACCCGAGATTGGAGGAGGCGTATTGGAAGGTGTTGAAGCCGTTTTGGGAGAAGGAGTTTTTACCGGCGCAGAAACTCATGGAATCGAAGAAGCACTTCGAAACGATTTTGAGCATGATTCCAGACGCGAACGTGAGGCAGAAAGCGGAGTTTGATTTTAACAACAACAAGATGCCGACGGTCTCGAGAGATGGGGACGTCGACGTCAACACGTGGCGATGGCAACGAATCGTAAAAGCCGTGGAGGACGAGTTGAGAGGACCTAAAGTTAACTGGGATTTGACGAGTTGCTTACAGAGGATTATCTTCTCTCACGTGTACCCTCGTTTGGACGCGGAAGTTTCCAAACACATGAATCACTTGCTCAAGGCGCCGTTTTGCGTCCACCCGAAAACCGGTCGCGTGTGCGTCCCGATCGATCCGGAAAACTGCGACGCGTTCGATCCGTTTTCCTCGGACGCGCCGAAAGTGCACGAGTTGTTGCAAGAGTACAAAAAATTTGGCGCGGATGAAAACGCCGTCAAGAAAACCGCCATGGGTAAAGCGTTGGAAACGTTCGAGAGGTGCTTCTGGTCGAAATTGAAAGTCGCCAACGAGGAGGAGAAGAAGAAGAAGATGATGATGACCAACAACAACGTGTTGAACGAGAGCAACAAAAATTCCAACGCCGCCGCCGACATGGAGTTTTAATCATCATCATATAATCGTCAAATTGTTATCGCTACTAAAATTGTTGTTGTTTAATATATAAAAGCGCGTTGTTGGCGTTCTAATAAAAAGTGCTATATAATTACAAATATATATGCGCAGCATCATGAATTCTACTCGTAATCGCTCTCGTCCGTCGAAGAATCGTCTAACTGAATGTTCAATAACTTTTCGCTTTTCCTCAGCGCCTCTTCCCAGGTGTCTGGTTTCCCGCCGTCGAAATACGGCGTTTTGGCGCTTTCGCCCGTCCTCGTCGTCACGTCCCATTTCTCGTCCGTCGTTGATTCGCCATATTTCCTCACCTCGCCGTTCTCGAACACCTCTTCACCCCACGTTCGTCTCCAAACCTCCCCGTTCGGTTCTTCTCGCCACGTTTCGCCACTTTTCGCGCCGTCTCCGGAGGTTGATTTCAAGCGCTCTTCCCACTTATCGCCCCACCGAACGCCTTTATCGTTTTCGGCCCATTTATCCGTCCATCGCAAGGAAATACCGTTTGGATCGTAGTGTTCGCCCCATTTTTCCCACCACGCGTGTCTATTTTCTCGTCCGGACTTTTCCACGCCTCGATCGCACGTGTTTTCCGAGCTAAACCGTTCCCACCACTTCTCTTGCCACTCTCGCGAGGAATCTGAATTCGTGTCCACGTGTCGCGCCCACTTATCGGCGGAGCGTTCAACCATCTGACAACACGAAGCCGATAATGGATGATGATCGTCGTCGTTGCTATTATTATTATTCTCGTTATTATTCTCCTCGCTACTACTACTACTACTCTCCGACGTGTTATACAACTCCCTCCACGTCTCCCACCACGTCTCTCCTTTCTCGTTGAACCCGCTCTTCTCCGCGCCCAACTCTCGGTACCCGCTCAAATCCGCTTTCTCCCAATGCGTCTCCCTATACTCCCAGCTCTTATCCGGCGCCGCCCCGCCTTTCACCGTCCATCGACACCGGTACCCGCCTTCGCCTCGATCGACGCCGCTTTCCCGGAACCACGAGTTCCCGGTTTCCGGATCGATACCTTTCATCTTTTTCGTGTGTTCTGTTGTTTATGTCGCGTCGTTTAAGATGCAAAATGGTCAGTCTCAGTATATAGATGCTGTGTTGTTCTTCGCAGAAACACAGAAAGAGTTTAAAAGAGTTTAAAGAGAGAAAGAGAGAGTCGCATGTTGTTGTTCCTCGCTCGCTTAATACGAGAGAAAGCGCACAAAAGCCAAATACCCTAAATACCCTAAATATCGTACCTTCATCTATGTCGATGTTGATGTCCAATTCGCTCGGTATGCCGGTATCTCTCTGCGGAGGTTCCAGCTTCTTCGGCATTTTCTCCAAAATGTTCTCGGCGGATCTGTTATCATTATCGCTGTTCTCGTCTTCAACGAGCGCGTGAGTATTGAAAGGGCGACGTAAACGACGCGCGTTGTTCGTCAAAAGATTTGATCTCTGGGGAGAAAAAGGACGACGTTTCGATTTTCCATTTTGTTGAGAAACAACACAGGACGCACACGTCTTCAGCATCATCGTCGCTTTTGTCGTCCTCCTCTCTCTGTCTCTGTTGCACTCTGTGCGTGTCTTCTGCGCGTTACGTGTAATCTGTCGCGTAATCCTCCTCCTTGTCTCGCCTTTTCTCCAACAGGGAGGAGGTCTCTCTCTTTTCTTTCTCGGGGTGTGGTACAGTACAGACGCTCGTTCTTAGAGTTTTTTGTGGCGGAAAAAGTTTCTGTCGAGACAGATCGAGAAGATACGTTATGTTATATGTTCTGTGGCGCTCAATTACCCGTTATGTACACTTAATAGGAACCACGAATTTTTTGGAGCTGTTTTCTTTGTTTTCATAAAACGCCTCTTTTACCACCACTTCCCAAAAAATGTTTAAGGACCTAAAGAGCGAACAGTCATCTGGGCGGCTGTTTCAATTTTGACGACGTAAACCTTAGAAGCACTGATGATCTGTCGCTCGTGTTGTTTGCGCGCGGATTTTTTTAACTACTACCGTCGTTTTTTGTGCCTAGATTTGCTCGCGTTTACTTTACGTTTAATCGGTTTCTCGTCGAAACCTCTTTTCCCGAAGGAGGAGCGTTTGGTGTCGGTTGTCGTCTCTTTCTTCTTCTTCTTTTGGTTGTTGTTGTTATTATTATTCATGGCTTTGAACGCGTTCAGCGCTTTTTTCCCCGTGACGCCTTGTAATCTCGCGTCCCGTTCGAGTTTCTTGACCGATTTGACGCCTTGCGTGACTTTTCGCGTTCGGTTGATTTTGGTTTTGGTTTTACCAGTTTCGTCGTCGGAATCGGCGTATTCGTCGTTGTATTCGTTTTCTTTTTGCGCGCGCTGTTTGGCGGCTAACGCGCGGCGGCCTTTTTTGGAAGACGGGAGACGAGAGGGGTTCGCGAGCGATTCTTTCTCGTCTTCTCCATCGCTCTTCTTTCGTTTCTTCTTATTCTTTTCGTTGTCGTTTTTCCCACCACCAAACCTTGAAGGCATATCGCCTAATTCCAAATCGTCCTCGAGTAAATCTATGCCTTGCTTCCCCATCGCTTTCGCCGCGGCTTTCTTATTCGCCATCTTATCTCTCTCGCTTTCAAACCACGTCTTTTTCGGTCTCGATTTAATCTCGTTCGCGTGTTCCAACATGTTCTCCGCTTTCGTCGCTTCCATCTCGGCTTTTTGCATGTGCTTTTCCGCTCGCTCTTCCTCTTCTATTTCTTCGATTTGCGCGGCGTAGCCTTCAATTTTCTCGTGCCATTCGTCCACCACGTCTCTGGGCACGATTCTCGATTGCAATTTTTGACCTCTCTTTTGCAACGTCTTCACCAACGCTCTGTCGTATTCTTCCATGAATGTGATGGCGACCCCTTTCCTCCCAGCCCGTGCTGTTCTCCCAACTCTGTGTAAATACGACGCCACGTTCTTCGGCGCGTCGTACGAAACGACCAAATCGACCGAGGCGATGTCCAAACCTCTCGCGGCAACATCCGTGGCGACCATAATTTTCGTTTCGGCGTTGGATCTAAAGTCTTCCAACGCGGCTAATCGTTGCGTTTGGGTCATGTCGCCGTGTAATTCGCACGCTTTAATGTTTGAAAGACCTAAAACTATTTTCAATCGGTGCGCTTGGACTTTTGTTTTCGCAAACACGATGGTTTCTTTCCCTTTGAACGATCTCGATAAGAGCGATAACAAATGCGCCTCTTTCTTGGCCACGAATTGCGGTTTGATTTTCACGATTTCCTCGGTTAGCGTCATCGGCGTGGTGCCCAAGGAATCCGCGGACAATCGCGCTGGGTTTCTCATGGATAAACTGGCCAACTCCTCCACCGCGCTCGTTAACGTCGCGCTGAATAACAACGTTTGTCTCTGTCTCGGCATGTTCCTCACGATTTCTTTAATCTCCTCTAAAAAGCCCATCTCTAATAACCGATCGGCTTCGTCTAAAACGACCGCGGCGACGTCCTCGAAACCAAACGAGTGCGTGTTCCTCACGTGATCGATCAATCTACCCGGTGTCGCGACGACAATTTCCGGTCTTTGCCTCAACGCCGCCGCTTGCCTTTCCATGGATAACCCGCCGACGATGGTCGCCACTTGCACGTTCGTATATTCGCCCAACCGCTGAATCATTTGCGCGCACTGCACGGCTAACTCTCTCGTCGGTACCATTATCACGACGTGTATCGCACTCACCGCATTCTTCGGTCTGTGCAGCATCCTCTCCAGTAAAGGCAACGCAAACGCCGCCGTCTTCCCGCTCCCGGTTTGCGCTCGCCCGCACACGTCTCTCCCGGTCAGCGCGATTGGGATAATCGCCGCTTGAATCGGCGTCGGCGTCGCGTATCCTAACTTCTCGCACGCTCGGCACAGCGGTCTCGATAAGTGCAAATCACTAAAACACTGCGCAGAAAACGTCGTCCCGTCTTTCGCGACGGCGCGTTCCGTGTACTTTTTTTCCGATTTGGATGATTTGTTGGAACTCTTCGAGGATGTCTTCTTCTTAGTTTTCTTCCTCGCGCGTCGCGTCGCATCTTCATCATCATCATCGTCATCATCTTCACCATCATCATCATCATCGCTCGTTGTTAATTCTTCGTCGTCTTCTCCTCCTCCTTTTCCTTCTTCTCGCGTGGTGGTGTTCCCTTGCCACGCCGGCGCATCCTCTTCCTCTTCCTCTTCCTCGCTCTCACTCTCCTCTTTTCTCTCTCTCCTTTTCCTCTGAATCTTCTCGTCCACGCTCGTCTTGTTCTCGCGTTTCAACTCCTCCTCGGCTTCGCCTTTATATTTGGAGAAGTCCCAGGAGGAGGACGTCCCCCTTTTTCTTTCATCGTCGTCTTTTTCTCCTCTCCCACCATTAGTATTGTTCTTGTTCGTTTTGCCATTCGCGACGGCGCCGTCAGGACGAAAATTGGATTTTCCGTCGTCGTTTCCGTCGGCGGTGAACAACCCGTCGAAGAACGATTCCAATTTTGGGTCGAACGTAGTCGTGGGGAAGTCTTTTTGTTCCTCCTCCTTCTCTGCATCGGGAGGAGGGTCGGACATTTTGATTTTGCGTTTGTGTGTGTGATAATGCGCGTGAAGTGGAAATGGAGAAAAACGAGTGCTTTCTGCTCTCTCGTTTTGTTCGCAGTGAAAATGGTGTTTTTGATCTTTAAAAAGTATTCGATTTAAAGCACGTGATGCTAAAGGCGTAAAGGTGTTGTACTACTAGTATGTATGTATGTGTGTACTGGGAGTATATTGACAAGAGCTAATGGTAGCGACGCATGTGGATTTTCAAACCACTAGATTGACGATATCTCTTCTCGCAAACATGGCATTCGTATGGTCTCTCGTTCGTGTGAATACGCTTGTGAATTCTCAATTGACCAGATTGACGAAAGCGCTTCTCGCAAACATCACACTCGTACGGTCTCTCGTTCGTGTGAATAAGCATATGCTTTTTCAAATTACTAGAATCACGAAAACGCTTCTCGCACACGTCACATTCATACGGTTTCTCGTTCGTGTGAATACGCATGTGACTTTTCAAAGTACTAGAATCACGAAAACGCTTCTCGCACACATCGCATTCGTACGGTTTCTCGTTCGTATGCGTACGCATGTGTCTGGCCAAATATGATGGATATCCAAACACCTTCTCGCACACATCGCACTCGTGCCCTCTCTTTCTCTTCACTCCTTTCTTTCCGTTGTTTCGTCGTCTTCCTGGGGACAGGATTGGCGAGCGCAAGTGTTTGTATTTGTCGTAGATGATGCCTTTTTGGATTTTCTCGACGATGCGTTTGGACTTTCTCGTTTTTCCTTCCGGCGGCGGCGGCGAGAGTTCTTGGTCTGAATCTTCCGGTAAACCAGCCTCTCGGGAAAGGCAACCTCGTTTGTTCTCAATAAAAGTCGTTTCTTCTTTTTGTATCTGATGATGATTCGCCTCGAGATCATCATCCTCGTCAGGAATCCTCGAACACAACACCGGTGGTTGCTCTTCTTTCACCTTCAAAACCGTCCTCGCGCTCACCGCTCTCTTCGGATGTGGATTTTTCCGTCTGCTGCTCATTCTTCTTCTTTCGTGGTGATGCCGCGTGAGATATTGTTCATTCAAAATATAAACGCCTTTCGTTTTTTTTCTCGCATGTGATTTGAAATGTCTCTGGACCAAAACACTAAAAACTCCCACAAAATGCCAACTTTGAAGCCTTCTAAAGAGATATGAATTCGAACGAGACTCACAAATAAACGAGAGAGATCGAGAGATCTCTTCCATGTTTATCACTGAATGCGCGTCTCGCTTCTTTTCATTCCTTCTGTGTACATTTAGAGCGCATCAAAGTCGGTCACTTCTCGCCTAAATTTCCCTATAAAACTGTGAGAAATCCCCTGACAAATCTCTCTACTCCCGCGTTTCTTAGTAGTATTCAAACAACAAAAAATCACCTCTCATCATCATCATGGCGTCGACAAAAGCAACAACGACGAATACTACAAGTGTTTTACTCTTCGTCGCTTTACACGTGTCCTTCGGCATCTCCTATTTCCTCACCGCGCAGAAAATCATGAATTTCCAACTGCTCGATAAGAACACGATGCAAGTCCCCGGCTTGGTGTACTTGGCGGACGTTTTGTCCGCGATGATCACGAAGAAATTGGCGAGTGGTAGTAATGGTGGTAAAACTGCGAGGATGGAGACGAGGAGGAAACAGACGAGAAGGAATGAGGAAAAGAGATATCCGTGGCAGTTTTACGTGTTACCGGTGAGTGAATTCGTTGGGTTAACGCTCGCTATTCGAGCGATGGAAATATGCGGAGGACCGCTGTACCAAACTTTAGCCGGGATGCAAATACCGATGACGGTGTTGTTTTCCAGCGTATTGTTAAAGAAAAAGTACACGGTTGGGCAATTGTTGGGTGTTTCCGTGGTCATCTGCGGGTTAGCGGTGAAAGCGAGCGAGGTGTTAGGGGCGGACGGTAATCAGTCGAAGACGACGACGACGAGTATTCCGATTCTCGGCGTTCTGTGCGCGTTCGTATCGGGGATAAGTTATTCTATGAGAGGTATTTTGATGGAATACTTGTCGAAATCGACAAAAAATCCACCGAGTGGTGACGAGATGAGCTTCGCCATGGGCACGTTTGGGTTGGCGGCGTTTGCCGCGTATACGTTGTTTGTCACCGTGCCGAATAAAGAGGACTGGGTGTTAAAACCGATGAAAAAATCGTTAGCCGCGAATGCTGTTTCCTCGATTGTATTCTTTTACGTGGCCAACGCGTGTGCGCGAGCGATGATGGCGAAATGCATGATGAAGATTGTTCGATCTTCCGGCGCGACGGCGTTGTCGTTATCCAACGCCATGCGATCCGTCGGGGTCATCGTTTTCACGCACGCCGCGTTTTGTTCCGTGAACGCTAAAAAACAGTGTTTGAGTCAAACTGGAGCCATATCAGCCGCACTCGTCGTCAGCGGTGGATTAACGTACGCCTATCAAACCTCTATTGCGAATAGTAATAGTGGTAGTAGCGCTCCCTCGAGCAAAAGGGCCCCGGCGAAAACTAAACTTTCAGCCGCTACGAACTCCGAAAGAACCACCACCGCTCAAAAAACCATTCGCAAACGGCGGTAAATAAAAAGCTGCGACGATCAGAGAGAAAGAGAGAGAGAGAGAGATTTTCCTTCGATGATACTTAGAAGAACAAGACTATTACGTAGAACATTTTTCGCAAATTCAAAAATACGCAAAATAGCAAAAAATACCTATTCCTCTTTCTCTCAACAAGTAGTACTAGGGGAAAAAACAAAACACAAAGCATTACCCTACAAAAAAACGTTTCGCGCGCAGACGATGCTTTTGTTCTCGTCCTTTCGTTTCGCAGGCCGTGTTGTTATGTTGGGTTTCAAATACTCACGCACCACCACCCGTCTCCGATTTTCTCTCTCTCTGTGTGTGTTGTTCTTTCTGTTGTGTGTGTTCCAAGACTCGTATTTTGTGAAAAAACAAATGTAAAATTCGTGGCTGAAATTCATTCGTCAAAAAAATGTCGTCTTTTCCTATAAGTCAACACCACCAACAACACCACCTCACCTCTGCTTCTTTGAAGAGGAGGAAGAGGAGGAGGAGGACGACGAGCACGCGACGCGTAAAACTCCTTTTCGCGTGTTTTCTGTTCTCCTTTTCCTCCTGCTCGTTCGTTCGCGCGTTTTCTTTCTTAAAGTCGTTCACAGATGTGATGAATTTGAATTCGAATTCATCGATGTCAGATCTGGGAAAGGAAGAGAAACGCGACGCGAGTACTGTTGCGGAGGATTCTTCTTCGGGTAAAGCGGAAGAGAAGGAAGAGAAACGCGACGACGCGAGTACTACTGCGGAGGATTCTTCTTCTTCTTTTTCGGCGGAGATCGACGCGACGACTTCATTAATCGCGAAGAAAGCGAAAGAGTTGGAGCAAACGTTAAAGTTGTTCGAGAGGCAACGCATGGATTTACATCCACCTTCAAAGGAAGAGACTCCTTCTTACGTCAAGTTTGAAAGACGGCCGAGACGAGTGCTTGGAGATTTCAACACGTCGGATTGGAAAGCGGGGCGAGCGACGTGGTACGGCGGCCCATCCGGACCTGGGCCAGCTGGGATGAGCATTTACACGGGTTCGTGCGGCTACGGCCAAGATCTCGGGAATCACTTCATCACCGCGGTACAAACGGACGGCGGCTACGATTACGGTTTGACCGAGGAGTGCGGGAAGTGCATAGAGGTGGTCTGCGTTAACGGTCCCACGAGAGGTTTCGAATGGTCTGAACTTGGGAAGTGGGCTGGATGTCAAGAACCGGCGGTGAAATCGGTCGTCGTGAAGATTACGGATTCGTGTCCGTGTAATCATCCCAACGAAGGCAATAAACGTTGGTGTTGCGGCGATCGCGAACACTTGGATTTGTCCTACGCGGCGTTTGATCAAATCGCGATACGCCATCGGGGCGTCGTGGACTTGAAATTTCGCCCGGCTTCGTGCAAAGACCAAGGGAAGGTCGTGTCGTACTATTAAAAAGCAAAGAAGAGAGGTTTTGCATAACACAGAAACGATATGAATAATCCGTGCGCGAGTTTTAAAATGCCGTTCTCGTTTTGTTTGTTCTCGTTGAAAAACGAGAGCGTCTGTTTGTGTATAATAACATTAACATTAACAACAACAACTGTGAAGTTCAAATAGAAGTCATCATACATCATCATGTTTTAATATTAACGACGATTACAGAGAGACTCCTAAATATCTTTTATAATATCTTTTACGTAATTTAAAGCTGAGGAATCTTTCGCAACCGTCCTGGCGCCAAATTTGTTTTATTCCTTTTAGAGTCCACACACATCTCTACTTTTTCACATTTAGGACCGAGTTTTCCAACCGCGTCTTCTTTGTCGCAACAGACGAAACCGGTTGGGCAGCAGATACCATCGCAACAGAAGCGTTCGTAGGATTCGACGAATTGAGGACTCACGGCGCGGAAATTTTGTGGGTGCGGAGGTCCGCCGTCGCATCGTTTACCGTCGTCGTCGCCCTCGTGACCGCAATAATCAGGACAGATGGAGAAATGGTACGCGCACGTTTCGTAACCTTTATTATTCAACGTTAAATCGCAGCATTTACGTGGATATAAGCAGTTGGACGCGGAACACTTTTTCGAAGCAGATGCGGCCAAAATGCTCACGAAGGACGCGGATACCGCCGTCGTCGATATGAGAACGAACGGGAAGAAACTGAACATCCAAATCGCCGACGCGACGGAGAATCCGACCAGCGAGCCGCAAAATGGCGACAACGCGGCACGCGATTCGTGCGCTTGCACTTGATTCGAATAGTAATACGAGCGAGCGCGGAGTAAAAATAAGTCTTCGACGGGCATCAACGCGCTTTCTTCTCCGTTTGCGGTGCTCGTGGCGTACATCTCCGGACGATACGTATTACCTCCTCCTTTATACATTCGCGAATTGTAATGATTCCCGCCACCGCCCTTTTCTACCTCTTCCTTTTCGATTAATTCCTCCATAAACTGGAAAAACCAATCCAACGACAACGTGGCGTCCGCCGATCGAGCGCATCGAGACGCTTGATACCTCGCCTGCATGGCGTAATCGTCCGACTCGGCGATTTCTTTCGGAAACTGTTGCCTCGCCGTTCGAACGAACGCTTTCGAGAGGTCGTATAAGAACTTCGCGTCCGGATTTTTCGTCGTCGGTGGTGGTGGAAGCGTCCGTTCTTCCTTTTCCTCCTCCAACACCGCGAAAGTTTTCGTCTTCTTCTCAAACTCCTCCTCCTCTCTCGGCATCGCCACTTTTTCAAAGCCTTCCTCTTCCTTCTCCAACGCTCGCTCTTCCTCGACCAAAATCCTCGCCAATCTCGCCACTAATTCCGCTTCCTCTTGTAATCTCTCTCGTCTCGAACTCACCGTCGTCTCTGCAACCACATTCACCGTTTGTGTTCCCGAGGCGAAGAACAACAAAAAAACGCACGAGATCATCATCGAGAAAGAAAAAAAAATTCTTCGCATCATCATCCTCATCGATCAATACTCGCGGCCAAATCTTTACGCGGGAGGTCGTCGTTCGTTCGTCTTTCTTTGGAGTGAGTTCACCAGAGGTCAGCAGTCAAAACTTTTAAAACTTTTTACTCTGTATTCTTCTTCTTTTTATTAGTAGTAGTAGTATTTTTGTAAAGAACAAAAAAAAGCCGTTTCGAA
>JACLAA010002272.1_pt1 | contig 22212 bp, 16 predicted proteins | sample 8027891 | NCBI WGS metagenome assembly JACLAA01 (sample SAMN15724900, study PRJNA655200) | protist metagenome | isolation source: fluorescence activated cell sorting (FACS) single amplified genomes of... | place: Spain: Blaines Bay Microbial Observatory, Mediterranean Sea | collected 2016-01-19 | reverse complement strand
ATCGTTCGTCCCGAAATGGTTCAAGAAGTAAAGAAAGAGACAGAGAAACCCACCACCAAAGTCGATTACAATTGCATAGCGTCGTCGTCGTCTAGCGATTCTTTTTTACTCTCACATTTACTTTGAACAGCACAATTTTCTTCACTTTTTTCCCCACAAAACTTTGTGTTGCACCATGGCGGCAAAGAAGACGTCGTCGTCCTCGAAAAGGACCACCAAAACGAAGAAACCGTCGTCGTCGTCGTTTACGTCGTCGGTGAAGAAACAAGCGGCGAAAAAAGGCGGCGGCGGCGCCTCCTCCTCGACGTCGGTCAGAGCATCGGTGTCGAAGATGTGACAAGCGTTTGTGCGCGTGGCCAATAAGTTGAAAGATGAACTGAATGGCCAATTGGAAATCACTCGAGACGCTGGCGCGGGAACGTTCGAGGTATTGGTTGGAGAGAAGACCGTGTGGACAATCACGGAAAAGAGACCGTTCCCGAAATTGAAGGCGAAGGATATGGGGGAAGTCGCGGAATTGGTGAGAAAGGCCTTGTGAGCGTTTTGGTAACGGTCTCTTTGGGGTGAACGGAATGATTATGATGTTTTTTAAAAGGCTCATCATGGTGAATGCGTCGACGAGAAATGAGAATTCGAGGGTTGATCTGCCCGCTCGCGATTGCAGGATAATAATGTTCCGTCACTCTCACGAGTACCATACCTCTGCTATGTGCTTTATGTGCTAAATGTTTTAAACGCAACTACTCTACGTCTCTACTCTTTCAACGCCCGTCGTCGGCGTCCGAATCGTCGTCGTCACCTTGTCCTTCCTCGTCGTCCGAATCGTCTTTATCCTGATCCGAGTCGTACCAAATCTCGTTTGGTTCCGCATTCGTGTGGACGTTGTTCTCTGCCGCGGCTTTCGCGTGGCGCAAGATGGACTCCCTCGCGTCGCCCAATCGCCAATCTTGGTCGCTGAGCATGCCGTCGTTTCGCAATAAGTGTTGCGTGAGCAAAGTGGAACCTCTTTGCGCCGGGCGATCGCCGGCGCCAGAGCCGTCGGTTTGAGGATTTTTGGAGATAGTTGGGTCGTTCCTTTCGATTTTGTTCAATCGACGTTTGCGGCCAGACTTATCGACGGGTTCTTGGAATAACGGCAAAGCGTTCGGGACGTGTAAAATATTTTGAAAGTCCACGCGGCGATAGAAATCGTCTGCATTTTTCGAGCGAGGGTTCTTGCCAATCGCTAACATAGCGCCTCGATCGACCGCGGAGAGGTTTGTGTCGTATAAGAGCGAGGTTTTGCCTCGAGATCCGAGCTTTCGGTCGTTTGTTCCACTCCCGATGAAGAGTTGGTTCAATCGTTGGTGCCAGGTGGCACAGACGACGTTTTGTTCCGAGGAGGAAATTTTAGCCACGCGCTCTAAAGTTTGCGCGTCAAACACTTGTAAACTTCCCGTCGAGGAGGTTTTACCGTTATCCATGCCATCGCACCCGGTGAAAAATTTGGATCCGTTCGGTGAATACGCGACCGTCGTCTCTCCGTATGACGCCGGTAAATCGTCATACACTTTCACTGGTTTTTGTGCATTGCGTAAGTCCCAGACTTTTAATGTCCCATCGGTCGCTCTCGAAAGCATTTGGTGTCGCCCATCTTCCTCGTTGAAACACAAACTGGTAATCTCTTCGTCTTGTTGGTGGCATTTTCTGAACAATTGTTTTGGTCTATTCGTAAACGTCCAGTTGTTATCTAAGTGACATTGCTGACTCGGCGGTAAAACTAAACCGACCGACGTGGACTTGTACGCGTTCGAGACTCCTCCACCACTTCCATTAGCTCTGCTACCATTGCTGTACATAGTGTTTCCTCTTTTTGAATTCGCTGGAAACAACTGTATACTTCCATCAGTCAACGCCATAGCAATCACGCTACCATCCATGTTAAACGCGCACGTCGTCGCTCGAAATCTTCCGGGCTTGACCGATTGTGGCTTCACGACGGACCGCTGCGCGCCTCTCGGATCACCTAAATAATCCACGTTCCAAATCCTCACGGTCCCATCGTCTGCACTTGTGATTACTAAACTCTTCTCTACCGGGTTCCAACACGCTTTAGTCACGTTATGCGTGTGTCCTCTCGTGTTTTTGCTGTCCAAAATGTACATGTCACCGCTCTCGAATTCGCCGAGCTCTCTTCCATCTCTGTCGAAAATTTTCGCTTTATTCGACCCAGTAGCGACGACAAACGCATCTCCACTCGGCGACCAGTCAAGCGAATGCACCGGGTACCCTTCGTTTGGTTCAATCTCTCTAAACGGGTGCAAATCTTTCCGCATTCCGTTAAAATCGTACAGTTTAACCATTCCGTCTCGAGCGCCGGTGATGAACCGGGATCCCGTGCGTTCGACCGCAATGGTAGTTACGGTTTTCTTGTGCGGGTTCCCGAGTTCGACTTCATCTGATATTGGAAGTTTCTCGTATTCATCGCTCTCGTTGTCGTCGTCGTCGTCGTTTTCTTCTTCTTCTGTTGTGTTGTTTTTTTTGTTGTTGTCGTTGTCGTCGTCGTCATCGCGCTTCCCGTATTCATCCACCACCACGTTTTCTCTTCTCTTCGAATTCGATCCAAGTGCAGCATCTCGAGATCGATTCCGCTCGTCATCGTCGCTCGCCTTCTCCGCGCGTCTCCCTTCTCCGACGCTCTTCTCTTCTTTCTTCTTCTCCTCTCTCCTCTGCTTCTTTTTGCTCCCAAACCCACCGCTAAAGCCCATCATCGCCGCCACGTCCGCGTCGTCGAAAGCGACATCATCATTACAGTCGTTATTAGTGTCTAGGGGATTCGATTGGTCGTCGTTCGACGCCTTGGCAGCGCTTTTTTTCATCATCATCGCACGCAACACGGTTTCAAAAAAAAAATGACGACGACGTTCGTTGTTACGGCGGCGAAAGCTCAAAGTTCTCTTCCTTCTTCTTCTTCTTCTTCTTCTTCTTCCTCGTTGGACCACAGCAGTCGACAAATGCTAATAAATGTGTCGTCAATGCCAACTCGAAAGAGAGAGAGAGAGAGAGACCCCTCTCTTCAGTTTAGGGTTTAAATGATACCCTAAATGAAAAGGAGGAGTATCGACCTTTAGGAGGAGGAGGAGGAGTGAGTTATTCGTATGTCGCTCTCTCTCGTCGCTTTGATGGCCTTTGGTCAACGTCTGTCTTCCAAAAATGTCGTCTTTTCTTGGGCGACGAGACGAGGAGCATCATCGCAAAGACGACGACGAGGAGGATTTTTGAAGAAGAAGTCTTTTGTATCGTCATCGCTTTATCGTGCCGTCAAGAGTCGTTACGATGATGATGATGATGATGATTCGTCTCGGGGGGATTCCAATGGGTCTTCAAAGGTCGTCGCCGCCTACCGCGCGCTTCCTTTGGACTGCCACCGACGGTGGAGCGATCCCTCGTCGTCGTCGAAATCATCGTCGCACTCGATCGAAGGACGATACGTGTCTTCCGAAACCGCGAAAAAACGAGTGGAACGCGCGGTGGTGGGCGCGTCGAGGTCGTGCGCGTCGTTAGAGGATTACGCGAGAAGGATAGTCTACGAGACCAAGTGCATAGAGAGCAAAATCGCGCTGACGCACGAGGCGTTTTCTCGATGTCTCCGAGGAGACATCGACGTCGAGACGACGACGACAAAGGAAAAAGAGGAAGAAGGAAAAGAACAGCAGCAGCTCCCGTCTCGACCGGCGAGACCCGATCGACCGAATCTGGTGGATCCGCGCGCCGTGCCGTCGCCGAAGAAGACGCCGTTGTCGTCGCATTCGGCGCACGTGATGCACACGGTGGCGCACATCGAGTTGAACGCGATCGATCTAGCGTGGGATACGGTGGCAAGATTTAGAGGGTTACCGAAGGCGTTTTATTTGGATTTCGCGCGAGTGGCGGACGACGAGTCGAGACATTTGAGTTGGTGTTTGCAACGGTTGGAGGAGTTGGGACACGAGTACGGCGATATGGACGCGCACGACATGTTGTGGTTGGGATGTTTCGAAAGTCGAGGAGATAAACTGGACAGAATGTGCGTGGTGCCAATGGCGCAAGAGGCGAGGGGTTTAGACGCGGGACCGAGGTTAAGAGAGAAGTTAGTCGGGAGAGGCGATAACCGCTCGGCGGCGATTGTGGAGAGAATTACGAAGGAGGAGTTGAACCACGTCGCAGTTGGCGTGCACTGGTTTAGAGAGATGTGCGCTCGAGAGGAAAATATCGAGAGAGGAAACGAGGAGGAGTTAGGGAAGCGGTTTTTATCGGCGGTGGAGAGGTGCGCGCCGGATGTTTTGAGAGGCCCGTTCGCGCACGAAGAGAGAGAGAAAGCCGGGATGGCTCGAGAGTGGTACGATTTGAGTTTCAATCGAGAGTTGCACTCTCGATTGGAGATGATGGTCAAAATGGAAGAAGCGAATAGTAGCGAATAGAATAAGTAGAGATAAAATACGCGTAAGACTGATAGCTCGCGTACTAGCGATAGTAGTAGTAATACAATAGTGGTTTCTAGTAACTGTAACTAAGTAATTCGCGACTGATCTCTTTTTACGAAGATTTCCTTGCCTTTGCTCCTTAATTCCGCAATAGTTCTCGCCCCGATTAAACCCATCGTCCGTTCCAATTCTTCTTTCAAAATAGTAAACGTTCTCTCCACACCTTTTTCACCACCCGCGGCTAACCCAAACGCGATTGGTTTCCCAATCGCAACTGCGTTCGCGCCGAGCGCTAAAGCTAACGCGATATCCGAACCTCGTCGAATACCGCCATCTAAGATTAATTCTCTATCCTCTCCAACTGCTTCCCTAATACCCGGCAACGCATCAAAAGGTGCCACGGCACCGTCCAATTGCCTTCCCCCGTGATTTGAAATCCACACCGCGTCTGCGTTCAAGTACTCAAACGCTTTCACCGCGTCGTCGGCTCTGTGCACGCCTTTCAAAATGAACTTTCCCCCCCATTTCTCTCTTAACGCCTTTGCGTCTTCCCAATCGAACGTCGGGTTGAACACGTCGCGAACAAACCCCGCCATGTCGTCTCTCTGTTTCTCCATCAACTTTGTGTCGTCTCTCAAAGCCGCGTATTCAAAGGTTCTGTTTTTCCAGCCTATCGCGGCGTCTATCGTCCAACACGGTTTTTTCAAACACTCGTAGATAAATCTCGGGTCGCTTAATTTCGGTGGAATCGAGAACCTGTTGCGTTTATCTCTCTCCCTATTCCCAAACCACGTCAAGTCTACGGTCAACACGAGCGTCTCAAATCCGCTCTCTTTCGCTTTCCTCAACGCGTCGTCCACTAACTGACCTTCGTTCCACACGTACATCTGGAACATTTTATGCGTCGTATCTTCTTTACCCGTCTTCCTACTTTCCTCTTTCAAACACGCGTCAATCTCTTCGCAACTCGTCGTCGCGAGCGTACTCAGTGCATACGTCGTCCCAAACCGGTGGGTCGTCCTCGCGACGCCTCTTTCTCCGTCCGTGTGAAACATCGCGTTCCCGGCTATCGGCGCCGGAACGAACGGAATGTCCACATCAACTGTCCCTAAAATCCGCGTTTTCGTGCACACGTTTCTCGGGCCCACGCCGTTGAGCACGCGTGGAAACGCGTCGTACATTCGTCGGAAACTTTCCCGATTGTTCTTCAGCGCCGATTCGTCGTCCGCCCCGCCCGCGATGTAGTCGTACACGTATTTGTGACACCGTCGTCTCGCGGCGGCGTCCAATTCGCGCACGTTCCAGCATCGGGACACGTTCGGCTGAAACCCCGCGCGGTCGACGAGAGATTTCATCATCATCAGGAACACCTTCGACCCAAATCCTCCTTTAGTAGTAGTACCACCACCACCCATTTTTGTTTCGCGCGACGACGACGACAACAAAAAAGAGTCTCCTCCTCCTCCTCTTCGAGTACCGCAGTTGTAAATAATGTCGCCGCGCGTCGAGAGAGAGAGAAAAAAGATGTTCAATTTAGGGACTCAAAGGTTATATTTGAGTCCTTAAACTTGAGGGTTTTCTTTTTTTCTTATTACTCCCAAAAGAAGACTTTACACAAAAAAGACGCTCTCTCTCTCTCTCGATACAAATATGGGCTTTGTCTCCGCCGCCGTGTTGTTGGGGCCAACAAAAGCCGCCTCGCATCATCATCATCATCATCATCATCGCACTCGCGGAGGAGGAGGAGGAGGAGGAGGAGGATGTCAAAATCGCGAGACCGCGCTTTTGTGCAAAGCGACGACTTTGGTGGGAGGTCATCATCGTCGTCGTCGAATTGGAAAAAGGAGGTTTTCGATGTCAAAGCCGTCGAAAGAAGACATAGTCGTCATCGAGGGGTGGCGGGCGTCGTCGATCGTCGCGAGAGGAGGAGGAGGAGGAGGAGGATCTGGCGGCGAAAAAATCGCGAAAGAACGCAGTTTTCGATGGTCTTCCGATGTCGACGAGTGGGAGCGACCGGATTTTACGTCGGAGGAGGATTGCGTCGCGTTGAACAGGAGCGAACGTTTGAGCATTTCCGTGCCGGCGACGACGGCGAACATTGGGCCTGGATTCGATTCGCTCGGGTTCGCGGTCGATTTGAGGAACGAATTAAACGTCGAAATCTCGCCGGATGGAACGTTTCAATTGGAGTTGAAAGGAGAAGGGTGCGATTTTTTACCGCGAGATGAGTCGAACGCCGTGATAGAAGCGGTAAAGAAAGGGTACCGGTTTCAATCGAACGGCGAGAGAGAGTTGGACGTGAGTAAACTGAAGTTTACGTCGACGAATAGAATTCCTCCGGCGAGAGGGTTGGGGTCATCCAGCGCGGCTTTAGTGTGCGGTTTAGCAGCGGGGATGACCCTTGCCGGGTCAGATGTGACCACGGCGAGAGCGAAGAGAGATTTATTGAATTTAGCGTGCGAGGTTGAAGGGCACCCGGATAACGTCGCTCCGGCGATTTTTGGCGGATTTCAAATCGCGTTGAGCGATGAGAACGAATGGATCACGAGTTCGGTGAATATTCCGAAAGGGATGTTGTGCGCGTTGTTTATTCCAGATTTCCACAGTTTGACGAGCGAAACGCGAGCGACGTTGAGCGATAAATTGACGCAAGCAGAGGCGGTGTTTAATATCGGGAGAACGGCGACGTTGATCAACGCGTTTAATCAAAGCGATTTTCGGTTGATGAAAATTGGCACGCAAGATATCATGCACCAACATCAAAGAGGTGATAAACAGTTTGGGTTAGATAAGATTATCGCGGCTGCGATTGGAGCCGGGGCGCATTGTTGTTTCTTGAGCGGCGCCGGGCCGACGGTGTTGGCGATGACTGGTGGGGACGCGAACGGAAAGATTGGCGATAACACGATAGCGGCGATTACGGCGGAAAGAGTAGCAGAGGCAATGAGCGATGCCGCGAAAGGGTTTGGAGTTGAAGGGAAGGCGTTAATTGTAGAGCCGATGATGGAAGGTATTTCCGCGTGGATCGATGTTTTCGAAGACGACGTCGAAATATAGTACAATAGTTGTTTTGTCTATCTATATTTGTCTATGTATCTAAATATCATTTGCGTAGTATCTATCACAGCGCTACTGGTAAAACAAGCACGCTTTGTTGTTTGCTGTTTGTCCACGTTGCGCCCAATTTTGGACACGCGATTGAAATTAAAGGCAAGAACCTCTTTCCGCTCGCGATGGCGACTATTTTCAAACGCAAGAAACAACTCTCGCCTGGATTTGCCATTTTCGTAGTTTTCGATTCGCCAGCCATGACGAAACCAGGCGCGTCTTTGACCGAAACCATAAAATCGCGAGGTACGTTTAGATCGAGATTTTTCATCTCGACGACGTACTCGAAGGGGACACCGACTTGCACGAATTCGGGCACTCGAGTAGAAATGTTCAAAATTTCCACTCGACGACCGCCCGTGTTGCCGTTGAGAGGAAACAAGGCTGCGTTCTTTATCGTTCTTTGCGTAACGTCTTCGCGATACCACGAAACGCCCCTTACATTCTTTTCCGTTACGACTTGAGTGTACACGTCTCCTGGATTTAAGCGCGTGGTGATTGCATCGTCAACGACGACAAGACTTGTCACATTAGCGCGAATGTTCGTCAAGTGTACGTCGCCTTCGTTAAAGAATGATCCGTCTCGTTTGTCGTCGTCGGTGTTCAAATAGATCTTCTCTTCGACATTGTCCGCATCTTTTGTGATGAGTATAGAAACCGGCGACGTGCCGCAGGCGGCAAAGACTGTCGAATCTAAAACTTCGAGTGGATTTTTGAACGAGAACGTTTTCGAATTCTCCGCCGCAACGACGCGGTGTCTGGATGGAGAAACCTCTTCTTGTCCCGGGGAGCCGAAGTTACAGGTTAAGTGCGCCGAAATCGTAGCACGAGATTCCTTCCTGTTGTTGGTGGTCGTGGTACGATTCGAAAAGAACGTCGCGTTCGCGTTCACGCGCTTCGATTCACCTTTGGAAAGCGAGCCAATAACTATCCGTGGGTTTTCAAAGCTCGCGACAACTTCGCCTTTTTTCTCGCCGCTGTCGTCTTCTCCAAGAGAAATCTCTCGCAAACTTTCGTCGATGGAGAGATTCACAATGGCGTCCGCGAGTCCATCCACGGCAGTGACTATAATTGTTAGAGTTTTCTTTTCTCCAAACAGAATGGTCGTTCCGTCGATGTCATTTTCTCCGACGTCTTCAATGTGCAGCTCTGCGCGAGGGGCAAGTTCTTTCACCGAAATTGATTTGGTGTGTCCGAGTGATTCGAGCGTTTCTAAAGACGCGCTCGGAAATCGAAAGGTGACGCCCGATTTTGTGATGACATCCAAAGCGTCAACTTCCAAAACAAATTCCCTTTGCGTTTTCGATTGTACGGTGAAAGGAATGAGAACCATCTCGTCTACAATCTCACTCGTACTTGTCGTCGTCGACGCTTTCGTTCCATCGGAAAAGTGCGCTTCAAGTTTCGTCACCGAAAACAGATCGTCCTCGACTAAACCTTGAAGAGCGTAACGAACGGCCAACTTGACGCAATCGCCCGCGCGAATGGCATCGTTACGTGACGTATCGTAAACGAAACTACACGACGCTTTGAATGCGCGCGAAGCTAACGACTCGCACGATATTTCAAGCAAGGGCGAAAACGAGGAAGATTGTGTTTTTGTCACACCTTTCGCGAGCAAACGAGATGCGCGCGTCTTTCCTTCGTGTTCGCCGCCACGATATTGAATACCGTGCAGTTCTAATAAAATATCCATACGATACTTTGAATCGTCGGCATTTGCAGTTTCTCCTTCCCCTCCTAAACAGACCAACGTCCGTTCCAGCGTTTCCTCGAGCAAATCGTCCCATCCTTCTTTCCGATACGTCTCCGCGCAAGCCATCAAAATGCTCAAAATCTTCTCTTTGTTCGTCGCCTTGTTGTTCGCATAAAAGAGCTCCAACGCGTAATCACTCGAAACAGCGGTTAACAAACGACTAAATGTGCCATATCTTGGATTTCCCTCGTAATACGCCTTTGCTTTTTCCAACATTTCGAGAGGCGAGAAGGTGTTTTCAAAGTGCACATAGGCGCGCTGTAACTCAATCGACGGGATTTGCATGTTACCGCCGTGATTTTCTATGTAGTCTTGACTTGTGCCAGTGATCGTTTTACTTTTGTCTTCGAAGGTTCCCAGATAGCGACCTCGCATTATTACGGTGGAGTTTGTAGATACCGAAGTATCCTTACCTAACCCGGACGATTGCATAAACTCTCTTCGCGAAATGAGCGCATAGAACGCGCTTTGATAATAAAAGCCTGGATCTAACCGAAAATCAAAACTCGTCGATTTCACGGTGGTGCGTTGAAATTGCGTTTTGTCGTTAAAGATTGCGTCGTATACGTTTGGGTTTGCGTGCATCGTATGTGCGAGCACATCTGCGAACGATTTATCCGCTTTCGCGCGCAAAGCCAAACGGTACGCCGCGAAACATTTCAAAGCGGTGTCAGTCTTCGCTTCCACGTCGTACTCTAAAGCGTTTATTTTTAACGGCAAACACCTCTTCACGAACGTCGCGTGTTCTTTTTCTACTCTCGCGAGTTTTTCGATCGCTTTATTCACCTCGCTATTCGCGCTCGTGTCCATAGTCTTCAAAATTTGGCCCAACTGCATCGAGGACATTTTCGATCGACAATACGTCAAAACTCTGAGCGCCTCGCAAACTCGCCACAGTCGTCTTCGGTAAAGGTTATTTTCTTCTCGTTGTTCGGAACCACCACGAAGAAGTATCGGTAAAACCTCATCTACGAACGCTATCAACCTCTCGAAACACTCTCTCAACGCGTTCATCGCGGCTTCGCAGTCTCCTCTAAACTCCGCGTAACTCGCCGCTTTGAACAAATACCTACTCGCTTTACATTTCGCCTCCAATCTACCCAACCGCAATTCATTTTCATCCACTACGCCGCTCTCAACGACTTCTCTTTCGAACGCGTGCATGACCGCATCGCATTTCTCAATCGCTCTTCTCGCCTCATTCACGAACACCTCCTGCTTCACCTCTTCCGTCGCTTCCGCCAACCGTCTCAAACACGTCTCTCGCGTGTCGCTTCCCGCGCGAGTCAGCGAGACAATCTTCGTAGAAGCGCACGCCTGCGCGTTTCCTCCGGACAATCGCGTCAAAACGCTCACGACGCGTTCATTTAACGCGAACGTCACGTCTTCTTTCGTGTCGTCGTCCTTTTGACTCGCGACGACGCAAAATATCATCCCGATTCGCTTCTCTTTACATCTCGCTTTCAATCGTTCGATTCTTTGTGCGCATTGCGCGTAATCGTTCGGCGACGCGTCTATCACGTCGTGCACGTCGACGAACTGGATCGCCGCGACTGGTTTCGACGTCCCTCGTCGGTGCGTCCATTCGTGCGCCCTCGTCACGCGCAAGAAAACACCACCATCATCATCATCATCGTTCTTCTTCTTCTTCTTCTTCTCTTCTTCGTCTTCTTCATCGTCGAGCGCCGAAAGCAATCGAACACTCGTTCCGGTTGTTCCCGAGAAAATCCTCGCCAGGTCCCGCGCCGCGTCCCGGTCGTCGCTCGGACAGTTCAGCGCGGCCACCAGAGACGGCGGGGCCGGGAGGACGTCCTCGTCCATGCGTGTGGATGTGTGTCGTCGAACGCACGAACACATCCCCTTTTCAAAAGAGACCATGCTCTTTGAGTCCCTAAACAGAGACCCTAAACAAAAACCCTAAACAGAGAGGACGCTCTTCCATAAAAAGGAGAGGAAAGGAGAGAGGACGGGCTTTTGAGAGACAAAACGCTCTCTACACACACACGCGCGCGCGATGAACGCGCCAACACCACCGCCGCCGTCTTTGGGTGGTGTTGGTGTTGGCGGAGGAGGAAAACGGGCCTTCCTCGACGTCGTCCGAACGCACGGGCATTGGTGCGTAAAAAAATGCGGCGTTCCACCCCCGGAAGTGATTTCGTCAAATCATGTTGAATCATCATCATCATCGAAGTCGTCTGTTTTGTCGCAAAGAAAAAGGGATGATGTTCCCGAACTGTGCGCGATAGTGGACGAGAGGAACCGAGTGGTCGATTTCGTCGACCGGGAAAGGACGACGCGAGAGCGACTGAGAGGACGAGGGAGCTACGTGCTCGTGACGACGAGAACACCACGACCACCACGCGGTCGCGCCGTGACCAACAACAACACCGAAGACCAAGACCAAGACCAAGACGAGGAGGAGGAGGAGGAGGAGGAAGGGGACTGGACGACGGACGCGAGCGTTGCAAACGCGTACCTCGAGTTCGAACGGAGGCTTTTGTGCCTCGCCGTGCCTTTGGTAGAAGAGGCGCAGACGCCGCAAAGAAAGGGCGTCGACGAACGCGAAGCGAGAACGACGACGACGAGGTCGACGCGTAGTAGGGATTTGAGTTTCGCGCCGCCGGGAAGACATCTCTCCGTGCTGTCGACGAAACGAAGCGAGAAGAAAGACGTGTGGCCTGGTATGTACGACGTGTGCACCAGCGGCGTACAGACGGCGGAAGATTTCATAAAATGGGAAGACGACGACGGACAGACGCAGTTCGATCCGTACGCGCGGTGCGCTATTCGAGAGCTCGAAGAGGAACTTGGGATTTCTGGCGTGCAGTTGTCCACATGTGCTCGATCTCCCGTGGAGACTAGGAAAGGATTGCAACCAATACGGAAATTTGCATACAGCGATAAATTCATGAACATTTTCGGCCAGTGTTATAAGTTGGAACTCGACGCGGCGACGGCGAAGAAAATTGCGTTTCTCGACGGCGAAGTCCAAGAAGGCAGCGGGGAGTGGTTGCCGCTGCGATTGGACGACGAGTTTCCAAAACTGATGGAAAGCGTCGTCCCAGTTGGAGCTTTGTGTTGCGCGAGCTTTTTAGAACTCATCACAAAGTTCCGCACCGGTAATTATGCGACTTTTACGGACGCCGAATGGATCCAGTCTTGGACGGCGCCAAAGTGGGAAGATCGACATATAGTCAGATAGTGAGCGCATAGGCCATTAGAGAAGTATATATTTATATATAGCACGCGTGTATGTACTTATAAATGTAATTAGGAATTCATTGTATTATTCTATTGCTGGTGTTTTGACTATTTTGGTTCGTAAGGCACGGTTCATCTCTTCGCTCGTTTCTTCGTCGGCGCTTCTTCCTCTTCCCCTTCCTCTTCTTCCTCTTCTTCTTCTTCTTCCTCCTCCTCCATGTTCTCCTCCCCACAACCGTCTTCCATCGCCATCTTCCTTCGCATTTGCCTCTCCTCCCACTCTTTCAACCGCATTTCCCTCATCTTCTCCGCCATCTGTCGATTCGCCTCTCTTCTTTTCATCTTCGCCTCTTGCTCTTCCTTTGGATCTCTCTCGTCCAATAACGCTTGTTTCTTCCCGGTCACTTTCGCTTGACCAAACGTAAAACGTTTCCCCGAGCAATGTTCTACGACAAGCTTTTCAATTTTAGGGACGTGCCTTCCCGTCACTCGGCAAAAGAATTTATCCGGGAGATATTTCGATTGCGTCAGCGCCGGCGCGTAATCTCTCAGCAACGCAACTTCCTCTCGTTTCTTTTCCAATAACCGTTGCCGTCTTTTCCCGCGCAAGAACGCTTTGATCGCGTCCACGTTCGACAAAGGCAGGACGTGCGACGTTAACAGACACCTCACCTGTGCCGTATCGCGCATCTGTTCCAAGTACCCATCCTTCTGGGCGTCCTCCCGGCCGACGAGAAACAGAGAGAGTGCGCATCAGTCAATTCAGAGTTCGTTACAACACGTCGAGGAGAGAGTAAAATGCGTTCTCGATATGGATTTCGCGCGCGGTTGTTTTCGAGGCCGCGAGCGACGACCAACAAAAAAAAGGAGAAGAAAGAAACGAAAACAATAGGCGGCGGAGGCGGCGGCGTTTTTTTAAGTACCTTTACGATGTCCTCCGCGTCGTCGTCGGGGTCGAAAGGTGTGGTCGTCATCGCATTTCCTTTTTTATATCGGAAAATGGTTCAAAAATCATACGCTTTGTTGGAACCATCGAAAATCATACGCTTTGTCAAAAGCGTATGATTTTGGAACCATTTCGTTATTTTCGTCTCTATCGACGCGAAGAACGACGCATTCGCCCATCAAATCAGCGCGGAAGGTTGGTACGGTGCATACGAAGATCGTGCTCGATTATGACAGCCGGAGAGTGTCTGTGTCGCGCACGCGACGTCGACGTTTTTCCTTCCATAAGCTCAATTCGGGTGCAATTTGGGGTTTCATCTCATTTTTGAACCATATTATTTAGGGTTTTAAGTGAAACCTTAAACAGACGGTCTTTTTTTTGAACAATTAACGAACGCGCTGTTGTCAGAAGAAGGCAGAACACCACCGACGACGACGACGAGACCATCGATCGAACCACAACAACGCCAAGAAGAAGAAGAAGAAGAAGAAGAAGAAGCATGTGCCGCTGGGTGTTCTACTACGGCGACGAGGTGTGCATCTCGCAAATCATCTACGGCGCGTACCACGGTCTCGCGAACATGGCGGATGGCGCAGGATTCACCCCGGGGGTGGCACGCGACGCGCGACGCAACCACGAGGTGAACGTGCACGGCTGCGGAATAGGATGGTACGGATCCTGCCCACACGGAGGACTGAAAGACGCGAAAGGACTGTGCGCGTACTCTCGACCGTGCTGCTACACGACGATCGCGGCACCGTCGCACGACCGAAACTTGAGAAGTTTGAGCAAAGCGATTAGCACGAGTTTGTTGTTTGGACACGTGCGCGCCGCGGGTCCGGGAGCGAGCGTCCACGAGTATAACTGTCACCCGTTTTATAACGGGAGGTACATGTTCATGCACAACGGAGAAATATACGGGTTCAAGAAGATTCGGAGAAGTTTGTTGGCAACGTTAAGGGATGACTTATTTGAACACATTAGCGGGACGACGGATAGCGAGGTGTTGTTCGCGCTCGTGTTGAATCAGTTGCCAGATACAAGCTCTGCTCAAACGCACGAGATGATGGAGAATGCCGTGAGAGAGACCATTTGTTTGATTATACGAGCGAGTGGAGGGAAGTCGAGCTCGATGAATCTGGCGTTTACGGATGGGGAGACGGTAGTCGCGGCGCGGTATAGGAATTCCAGTCACGAAGATCCACCGTCTTTGTATTTTCATTTAGGGCCGTTGCCAGGGGAGAAGGCGTGGGATTTAGGCGGGGAAAGCAGTAAAGAAGATAAGAGCGGCGGGAAAAAAAGTAATTCGAGGAAACACGCGAAGAACATGGCCAGTGATTCAGGCGGTTTCGATAAGATGGTGCTCCACGGCTCAGAAAACCAAGGCGTGCCGAAATATCGAAGTCGACGGTCGCCAGAGTTTATGCACATTTTTAAGAAAAAAATGTTTGCGACGCAGAGCATGTTGGTGTCGTCGGAACCGTTGTCGATGAACGGGTTGGAACGGTGGCAGTTGATGCCGCCTAATAGTCTTGTGGTGACGCGCCCAGTGGTGCCGATGAAAGGGAGATGTTCGAGAAAGGAATTTTTGGACGCGCAGAATACGGCACATGTGGTCTCTGATGCCGCAGAAACCGCGCACAAAATGTCACCAAAGGGAAGTGCGGCGGCGAGTCCCGTGCTGTACTGCGAGTTTAAATGTTTGGAAAACTTGGAACGCATCGCATTGGATGGAGAAGGAAGTGCGGCGTCGTTCGCTGGCGCGTCGCAATCAAACTCGACGCAACATCCTCCACATGCTGATGGCAGTGAAATTTCTTTGCCTGCTTTGCAATCATCGTTGTCTTCGGAATCGTTTGATACTAATAAACAAGACACAGCTTCTGAGCCGGTTTCACCGTCCAAAGCGTATGAAGTCAACGAACGTGATTCCATTTCTGGCATCGCGTACGCGCTCGAGAAACAAGGACTACAATATTCCGATTCGGAATCGGATTCCTTATATTCTCGAGACGACGTGACTGATGACATGAACAGATCGCCACCACATTCAAAATCAAAGTTACACAAATTGAGAAGCAACGAGATGAATACCAATATCAATAGCCCGAACAAAAACAATCGCGCATCTATCGATAGCGCAGATTGTATTCCTCGACCACAACGAGAGCAACATCATCGCGTCCCTCAATATGGGTTGGTATCTTTAGACGAAGAAGGACGGGATGCAATCGGAAAATCAGATACACCGAGTCCCCCCATTCATTACGGCGGCGATGGTGTTATCGTATCGAACGATTCTCGGCGTTTGGCTCTCGGCGATTTTTACTCCCCGACCAAAAATAGCACGTTCACCACCCCTGGGGACGGTGACGGAAGTGGGGTCACGATGAGCGTGCGAGCGCAAAATAAAACGACAAGTGGATTCGATTTACTCAAGCAAACGAAACGAGGCGAGAGTAGCTCGTATTCGCCCGAGGTTGGAAGTTATTTCGGCATGCTCAAACAGAATAAAGAATAAGAAAACTTGAACAAATAATAAATGTAACTATAAAAGAAGGGAAACACGACGCTTTTGCTGTAATATTACTATATATAGTAAGTATATGTACTAAGTACCAGTGTAGGTATCAACGAGTAACACGCACGTCGAATCGTTTATCTCTTCACGAATATATGTGGGTATATATATAAATTACAAACACAAATTTTCCTTTTTTTGTATTACGACATCGGCGTCGCCGCGGTTGCAACGATGCTCTCGAAATCTCCACTTTCCGTATCGAACAAATGCCCCATTTTCTTCCTCTTCGCCTCCAAATACGTCTTGTTCTCCAACGTAATCGGCGCAAACAAAGGCACTCTCCCTGTCACGGTAATCCCATACCCTCGCAAACCGTGATACTTGGCCGGATTGTTCGTCATCAACCTCACGCTCCTCACGCCTAAATCGTTCAAGATTTGCGCGCCGATGCCGTATTCTCTGCTGTCCACCGGCAAACCCAAATCCTCGTTCGCTTGCACCGTATCTCGTCCTTTATCCTGTAAATTATATGCTCTCAGTTTATGTCCTAACCCGATCCCTCGACCTTCTTGTCCTCGTAAATACACAATCGCTCCTCTTCCTTCGTTTGCTATTTTTTTCATCGCCATCTCCAACTGGTTGCCGCAGTCGCATCGAGCGCTTTTAAATATATCCCCGGTTAAGCACTCCGAGTGCACTCGAACCAACGCGTTTTCTTTTAAACTTTCCGCGATTTCGTCCACGGTCGAGTGGTCGCCGTATACGAATGCAACGTGTTCAATTCCATCCACTTTCGAAACGTACGAAACTGCCGTGAAGGACCCGTGTTCGGTGGGCACCCTCGCGATGGCTGTGCGTTCAATCAACGAATTCTTCTCCGTCGCTCTGCGATATCGAATCATATCCGAAATCAAAACCATTTTCAAATCGTGTTTTTTGGCAAATTCTTTCAGCTCTGGTAATCTGCTCATGCTTCCAGTCCCGTCGTCGTTGACGATTTCGCACAAGACTCCCACCGGCGCTCTCCCGGCCATCCTCGACAAATCCACCGCCGCTTCGGTATGGCCGGCTCTTTTCATAACCCCGCCTTCGCGATATCGCAGCGGAAACACGTGCCCTGGCCTCACCAAATCCGTCGGTTTTGTCGCATCATTCGCCAGAGCGTTGATAGTCGCCGCTCTTTCTCCCGCGGATATTCCCGTCGTGCTCGTCGTCATGTCGCAGCTCACCGTAAACGCCGTCTTCATGTAATCCCCGTTCGCTTTCGCGTCCACCATTAAAGGTAAGTGCAGCGCATCCGCGCGTTCATCTTCCAGCGACACGCACACGAGTCCGCTCGTGTGTCGAATCATGAACGCCATGCTTTCCTGCGTCATCATATCTGCCGCCCCGATTAAGTCCCCTTCGTTTTCGCGATCTTCGTCGTCCAACACGACCACGAATTTGCCTCGCTTTATCTCTTCCAACGCCTCCGGGATAGACCCGAACCCAGGGGTGGGCTCGTCGAATGGGATTTGATGCTCCGCGTTTCGGGAGCGCTCCGGGTGCCACGCGGGAACGGCGTTGGTGGTGGTGACGGTGCTTCGCGGCGTTGTTCCTCCTCCTTTTCGTCGTTGTCGTCGGTTTTTTTGCCATTGGGGCACCATGCGGTTGTCTTCTCGTCGCCGTCCTTCCCGTTGATTTCGCGTCATCGTCGCCGTCACCCCGTAGTGCAACGACGACGACGTCGACGCCGTCGTCATTGTCTTAAAAAGCACTTAGTACTCTATAACGAAACGGAAGAACACAACAACAACAACAACACCACAAAAAGAAGAGGCGTCAAAGGCGTCCTCGTCCTCGTCTAAAAGAAGAAGAAGAAGAAGAAGAAAACTCTCTCTCTCTTTGTCTCTTTCTGCCGCGTTCTCCTCGCGACAAAAGAAGAGAGAGCGTTATCGTCTCTCCACTTCCACTTCGTCCCATGAGTTTAGGGTATCAAACTTTTTGGGTTTAGGGTTTATAGCTCTTTTGTGTTTTGGAGACATTTTTTGGAGGAGAATGAAAATGACATCTCGCACAAAAAAGCGCCTTTTTTTTAAACGAAAAAGCTTTTTGGTGTCGCTTTTTTCGGTCACTTTGCTTGAGAGAAAAGACACATGTGAGAGAGAGCGTGCGCGTGTGTCGCGAAGAACTCGACTCGAGATGCTGCCAGAAATCGTCGTCAAAGACGCAAAAATCGTCATCGACGACGTAACAAACGACGACGACGACATCGACGACGACGACGGTTTCTTCTCTTCTCGTCAAAAAAGTGTTTTGCGTCAGAGAGAACGAGGACATCATCATCATCATCATCATCATCATCTCTCCTCGCGAGAGTCGATGGTGGACTTCCTCCGGGGTGGTGGGGGGAGAAGTCCCGTCGTCGACGAGGAGGAGGAGGAGGAGGAGGAGGAGGGTGGAAAAAGCAACAGCGCGGCGGCGGAGGAGGAGGAGGAGGAGACGACGGTGCCCGCGTTGGTCTCGTCGTCGGAAAGGAGTCCGCGAGAGTCGATGGTGGGATTCCTCCGGGGAAGACGAAGAAGCCAAACGGAGGAGAAGCGAAAAACAGAAGCGACGAGAACGACGACGAGGAGGACGACGAAGCCGTCGTCGTCGTCGCTCTCGGAAAAGTACGCTCGAGTGCTCGAGAAGTACCGAACGCTGAAGAGTACCTTTCGACGGTTGAGCGAAGATTACGACTACAACTTTGAGCTGTTCAAAGAACGAGACGAGGAGTTAGAGTCGCTAGAAGACCGTTTGAAACGAGAAAAAGCAAAGACGAAACGAATGAGAGAACGCATCGCGGAGTTAGAGAGAGAAGTCGCGCTGAGGACGACGACGACGGCTGGTGGAAATTCGGTGCGCTGAAGACGTCCTCGCGTCGCGCCGCTCGGGCCCGGCGTCTACGAAGACCACATCGTGTAACAACAAAATTTGTATGTCCGTACTACCCATCGAAGAAAAAAGTCCGACAAAAAAGTTCTTCCTGCGCGCTTGGATCGTCGCGTTTCTTTCCCGAGTCCTCGGCGTTTCTTTGGTTTTACGCGATTTTACGAGAGCTCTCGGCACAAGGGCACCAAGAGCCCCTTAAAAACTAATCCTCAAAATTCTTCCCCAACAACAAAAAAAAATATCTTGAGAGTATCCGAGCACGTGCATCGGACAAGAGAACGAGAGAGAAAGCGACGCGCGCGAATATGTGTGGTGTATATGTTGATGGTGCACTTCGCGTTCGGCACGTTCGACGCCGGTTTCAAAGCCGGGCGTCTTTGAGCGCGCTTTTTTTCGTCGCGGTCGCGATGTCGATTGGATCAAAATTCGTTTCGACCGCCGCCGAAGACGAAGCGCCGATGGATCACATCATGGAAACATATTCTGGCGTGGACGCGACGTTTCAAGAGAGCGAGCTGAACACATTTTTGAAAGCGCTGGATACGAAAGGCGCGTCGCAGCAAACATCATCGGACGACGACCACAGCGGCCACGACCACTCTGGACACGACCATCACCATCACGAGGAGGAACAGGTGGCAACGACGCTCACCGCGGCGGAGCTGTTCAGAGAATACGGCGCGACATCCAGCGCGACGAGTTTAAACCAAGCGGAGTTTACTGAAGCCTGCCCAGAATTGTTGAAGTGCGCGACGGACGCGACGTGCACTTTTGACTACGGCGAGGATGATCATGATCACGGAGATGAAAATACGTCGAAGTATACGAAATTGAAAGCGGGATTGGCCGCCGCCGTGTTCGGCGAGAGCATGTTCGGATGGATGATTCCGATGGTTTCTGAAGCTCTGGCGGGGAGGAAAGCGAGATGGGTGATGAGTTTGTTGAACGCGTTTTCCGGTGGTGTGTTCTTATCCGCCGGATTGACGCATTTGTTTCCTCATTTGATAGAGTATCAGGAGCAGGTGAAAATTAGTCCGACTGGGTATCCGGCTGGATTTGCTTTGGCACTGACGGGATATTTGGCTGTGTTTTTCGTCGAGCGAGTATTGTTTCACATTCACAATCACTCGATGCACTCTGATGGACACGACGACCACTGCTGCGAAACGGATTCGAAAACAATAAGCGGTCACGAAGGTCAAGGTTGCGGTGATTCGTTAACAGAGGAACAAAAGAAGAGGCCGTATATTTTGTTGGGAGCCATATCCGTGCACTCCTGCTTGGCTGGTTTGGCGCTCGGCGTGCAAAAGTCGAGGAATAATATATTGACGCTTTTTACCGCCATCGCCGCGCACAAAGCACCGGCGGCGTTATCGATCGGCGCGTCGTTCGTGAAGGGTAAAGCAAATAGAACGGTGAGCTTAACTTCCATGATTTTCTTCTCGTTAACGACGACGTGCGGCATATTCATCGGCATAGGTTTAGGCTCGGTCAGTGTAGAAACCGTATTGGTTCTCGAGGCGTTGGCTTCCGGCACATTCTTGTACGGTGGCACCTCCGAAATCGTCGCCGATGAATTTGAGATGAGCGACAAAGAATGCGACGAGCACGAAGGAACCCACTCAAAGAAAGTGCACGCGGGAAGACCGTTTCCCCAAAGATTAGCGTTGTTCATCGCCTACGCCGGCGGCGCGGGCATTATTCTTTTATCCAATTTAGCGACCGAGGGAGAGCATACGCATTAAAACGTACTAAGAGAGGTTTCAAACTTCGATTATGGTTGTTAATAAAAACTAAACGTCGTACTCTAAGCTACTTTCGCCCGCGCGTTCATTTCCCGTTGAATCTTCTCAAACTGTCCATACAACTGTTCCTTATAACGTTCGTCCGACCCAACGATCACCCTTAACACGCCGTGTAAAATGGCCGCGTCGCTTCCCCAGATCAAACAGTTTTTCAATCCAAACGGTTCGCTCGTCTCGCCCCATCCGACGACGTTCGAGCGAGGCACCGTAAAAGCCGGCACCGGTCCCATGCTCCCCTCGTTTTCGTCGTCATCTTCATCTTCTACGTTATTTCTATGACTACCCTCCTCTTCCTCCAACTTCACTACGCTCACATTCTCCGGTTCCAAACAATCCTCGATTTTAATTGCCGCTACTCCTAACACGCAATTCGCACTCCGATTTCTCTCTTGTACTTGCCGTTTCGTCAACGCGCCAAAATACGCCACTCCCGGCGTAATCGCTAAAGTCCGTTTACTATTCACCGCGTCGTGATGCGTCCCTAAGTATTCAATTCTATCTGGATTTGCCCACGCTTCCCGTCCGCCGATTTGATCGCACGCTTGCGCCACCGCGTCTTTATCCAGCGCGCTCGAATTGTGTCTGCTTCGATGGCCTCTCGGGAAGGCTAACAAAGGCGTGCCAAAGTGCGTGGATTGCACCGTCAATAACACGCACGCGTGCTCGTCCACCACGGCTAACGGCACGAGCACCGACCGCGCGTCTGGAACGTGCGCGCCTTCGATTTTGTTTCGGGGCACTCGGTGCAAATCATCGCGCATCCGCGTCAGATTTTCGCGGCGGAGAAGATTAGTCGACGACGACGACGACGACGACGACGCGCTCGTCGTAATCGATGCGCATCGTCGAGCGTCCAACCCTCCCACGGTCCCGCGACGCGAGGAAAACGTGGCAAACGTCCCGTCGATCTTGAACCACCACCGCACGGCGGACGTCGACGATGTACCCGTGGTGGACGCGCTCGCGACGAGCGACGCGTGCACTCGACGACGAAGAAGAACAGACGACGGGGACATTTTGTGGAGTTTTTTTGTCAACGAAAATGGATAAAATTTTATAAAATGGATAAAAAACACATGCTCTGACAAAAGTAAAAAAATACGCGCGGCGTCGACGACGACACAACAGTGCGAGCGATGCCGACGACCACTCACTCGTCGTCGTTTAAAATCAACGACCTCGAAAGTTCTTCGTGTCCATGGTCCATCTACCTTGCCCTTGATCGAACCTGGTGGATTCGACGTCGTCTCTTTCTTGTCCCAATTGGACGTTCGTCACGGGCAACGAGTCGACGTACCCCCACTTGTTGGCGTAATACGCTTTATACGCGTCTTGCTCTTCGTTGGAGTTGAGAGCTTCGGTGACACGAGTGGGCTCTTCGTGTTGCGCACCTTTGGAGGTACGCTGGGCGTGTTGTTTTTCGAGCTCTTCGTCGGTCTCGAGCTTCGTGTGTTCGTCCGGGGTGGCGTGGATGCCTCGCATGATGAGCGAGAATTGGAGTTTCAAGAACACAGGAG
>JACLAA010005851.1_pt1 | contig 22218 bp, 15 predicted proteins | sample 8027891 | NCBI WGS metagenome assembly JACLAA01 (sample SAMN15724900, study PRJNA655200) | protist metagenome | isolation source: fluorescence activated cell sorting (FACS) single amplified genomes of... | place: Spain: Blaines Bay Microbial Observatory, Mediterranean Sea | collected 2016-01-19 | reverse complement strand
GCGCACGGCCGCCGGCAGCACCGGCGACAGCGGCGCGCCCGGGCGGTAGGGCGCGTTGAGCGGGTCCAGGATCAGTATGTCGCCCTCACATAATTCCTTCGTCTCGCTGGCCCGCAGGATGTCGCGCGCGCCGTCTTTTCGCAGGATGCCCGACGCCTGCGCCGCCGACAGGCCCGCGGCGCGGCACGCGCCATCAATCATTTGCACGGAGCACTGGCGCCGAGACACGCCCGTTTCACTCGACGCTATATCTAAATCGAGCTTGTCGCTCGCGTCGCTCGCGGACCTCCTTCCCAAAACCCGCGCTTGCGCGTGGAGCTCGTGGCGCGCGTCCGTGCGATAGCTCCCGGCGTTGACGAGCCAGCCCGCGGGCTGCGGCGGCGCCGGCTTCAGCGGGTCGTTCCACGTCTGCGCGACGCGGCCGTCCTCCAGCAGCGTGCACGCGCCGCCGCCCTGACGCGCGCGGTCCGCCGCCGCGCGCGCCGCGGCCAGGGATGGCTCATCTCCGGCAGCGCTGTCGTGGACCCAGCGCGACGGCGCCGCGCCGGCGGGCTCGTGGAAGACCTGGTAGCGTTGTTGTTGTTGCGCCATGCGCTGAGACTGCGTTTTGCGCCCTCGCGACGGCGGCGTTTGAGCAGCGGTCGCAGCTCGTTGTCCAAACTGGGTGCCTACGGCCCCAGATCGCACCGGGCTTGCTCGCAGCGCGAGGTGCGGACGTATAATTACTGTACGTAATGCGAGATAGTGCAAAACGGGCGGTGGCTTTCGCGCAAAGCGCTTTTTAACTCAAAATGTCTTGCAAAGCAAAATTTATATTAGGCGCGCAAAACGGGTTTTCAAAGGATCTCCGTCTCGCGAACCGCCCACGACGCCTCTGCTCGAAGCCACCGAGCGCTCCGCCGTCGAAGCGCCCATCGTGCGGGCACGCGCCGCGCTGCCCCGAAATCTGGGCTGGCTTCTCCCAAAAGAGGTGGAGGTGCTGAAGAGGAGAACGGCCGCAGCGGCGGTGTGTCAGCCTCCTCCCAACGCGCGGCACACCGTTATCAAAGCGGGCTGCCCGAGGTCCACAGCTATGGCCCGCCTGGCGTGGGCAACCCTACTGATACCGCTCGCGGAGGCCGCCTGGCCGACCTGCACCCGAGTCAACGTGGCTCCGGACACGGCCTTCGGCATCGGCGGCAAGCACGATCCTTATGAAGACGGCGCCGAGGCCTGCTGGGTCCTGACGGCGCCCGGCGCGCGTCTCACCGTCGCCTTCGACTTCTTCCAGACGGAATTCCAGCACGACTACCTGACGGTCTACGACGGCCAAAATGACGAGGACCCTTTGCAAGTGTCGGGCGAACTGCCGTCACCCTTTGTTTTGAGACCGGACAATAGAGAAGTGTTACTCCATTTCAAGGCTGATGCCACGTACCATTCCGGTGCGCGCACGCAGCAGCTAGGATTGACCGCGAAGTACTTCGACTCGAGCGACGGGTCGTGTTTGAACAGTTGTTCGAACCACGGATCTTGTGACGACGGGTTATGTACGTGCAACGAGGGCTGGGGGGCCGATGAATATACGGACTGCTCCATACCCGTCAAGACGTTGAATGATGGCGTCAAGGCGGACATCGGCGGAATCAGTGTAGGCGCGTGGGAGTACTTCAAGATTAATGTGGATGAAAGTGATACGTTTTTGATCGAACTCGTCGACGCGTCCGTCGCGACGGCCGACCCGCGCTTGATGGTGTCCTACGACACGTTACCGACACTCTCGCACTATAGACTGTCGGACTGGTTCAGCTGGTACTACGATTGTTCTGATATTCATTTCATTCGCGGGAACGGGAGAACAGGAACTATATATATCGGAGTCACGAACGATGCACTCAGGGGCGATGCTCTTGGTACCTTGGAGGCGTCGGTAACGTTAAGAGTAGGCACAAACAGCCAACAAAGATGCCTGTTGGACTGCAACGGCCACGGGACTTGTGACACCGCAACCGGAAACTGCGCGTGCGACGACGGCTGGGAGGGCTCCCTGACGAACGCGCCGGACACGTGTCAATTTCAAGTCAGATCTCTAACATTAGATACGTCCAACGAAGGGACCGTGCGCATCGGCAACTGGGACTATTACAGGTATGATGTTACCTCAGAACAAGCTCATAGAAATAAATTAGCCGTCGAGTTCTACTCGTCGACGCCGCACGCCTGGCCCATCGCCCTTGTCAGAAGGAACGACGCGCCTCGACTCAAAGATGGTTTAGTTCCGACGGTGGACGCATTTGTATACACCGAGGTCGACGGGGAAGGCTTCGAACTGATCCAAGGCCAGCGCATGTCTATCATTGTTAATGAAACTACTTTAAGTGAAGGGGCGTGGTACATCGGGGTCTATAATCTGTGGGGTCATAATGGAGTGAACGGCATGACCAGCAAGGAAACGCTGCAGTACTCGCTGAAGGCTACCCTGTACAATTCGGGCACGCCCTGCCCAGCCACCGAAAATGGCGGCTTCTGCGACGGCAACACGTGCGACTTCAACACGGGCGAGTGCGACTGCCCTTCTGATAGGTTATGGAGGGACTGCTCGTTTACGGCGGAAACATTACTTGGAGATGGTGCGACAAAAAAACCATCTCCCTTAGGAATCGGTGGCCACAGCTATTATGCGATTGAGGTCACGGTGGACCACATCCAATCAAAAAAGAATCTGGTGGTGACCCTAGAAGTGCTGGGCGACAAGGTCGCGGACCCGACGATGCGCGCGGCCTACGAAGAGATGCCCTGGGCCGCCGACGCGTCGCAGTTCACGGACCATGATTTGCTAGCCAATTTCTACCGCGATTCAGAACACCAGATTCTACTAGATGCGGAAGAGTTAGCGGCGGCGGGGCCGGGCGTCTGGTACGTTTCCGTTCACAACGGGGTCGAGAACAGCGAAGCTTTGACCTTTTTTATTACATCTAGCTTTGTCTCAACGTTGGACTGCCCACTAGCGAGAGACGATCGCATGTGCGACGGCCAGGGGACCTGCGAGCGAAATTTAGGGAGATGTGATTGTAGCACAGGAAGAGTCATGGACGACTGCTCCGCTGATGGTGTGTTTGAGTTGACGCCTTCGAACCTAATAGCCACTCCACAAAAAGGCAACGCCAAGACCATCTCTATTGATGGCTGGGCCTTTTGGTCTATCGCGGTCGGGTGCGAAGATCGGGTCCTCGAGGTCGCGTTCCAGACGACGAACGACGGCGCCCTCCCGACGTTGGTCGTGAGACGAGACCGGTTGCCACTCATGGTGCAAGGTACCTTCGACTACTTCGACTACTACAACCAGCACACGCCGTCGCAAGCGATCGCGATCACAGCTTGCGGCGACGACCAGTTCGGCTGCAGCGGCTCGGGGTGCTGCATGAACCCGACCTACCCCGGCTCGGCCTTCTCGACGGGCGCGCCGGAGCCGGGCATCTACTATATCGGGATTTATAACGACCACGAGGCGTCCGAGTCCATCCAAGATTACACTCTATCAGTACAAATGCGGGGCGTTCCCGGCGCTTCCGCAAAATGCGAGGTCTGCGCGCCGGGCTTCGCTTCATCGGATTGCTCCGTGCCGTGCCCCGGGATGGACCCCGCCGACGTCTATTCCAATTCGCCGACGAGTTCGGGCACGTTCTGTTCTGGTAGAGGTGTGTGTAGTGCGGACGGGGCGTCCTGCGTCTGCGGCGCGGGATATATCGGAGACGCGTGCCAGGACGGCTGCGCTGCTGATGATGAAGGGAATACGTGTAGCAACCGAGGCACTTGTGTGGACGCGGGCGCCGGCGTCGCGTCGTGCGCCTGCGATAAGGGTTGGGGCGGCAAAGCTTGTGAGTTAGAATGTGGTGGTTGTTCTAATCATGGTGGATGTGTCTACGACGACGATACTGGCGCTAGATGTAATTGCGACGGCGACCACGCGGGCGCATCATGTGAATTCGATTGCCCGTCGCACCTGGGCCACGCGTGTAATCGACGGGGGCAGTGTGTCGTGCTACACGCGAACGACGGCACGGCGCTGCGGGCGTCCTGCGTCTGCGACGCCCATAGTCACGGCGACGCGTGCGAGCTCACCTGCCCCACCGGCGTCGCCGACGAGGACTCGAATTCCTTCGGCGAGTGCTCGGGCAAGGGCGAGTGCGTCGTCTCCGAGGACGGTTTGGCGGTCAGTTGCAAATGTAACCCGTTCCGCAGCGGCGAGGCCTGCCAGCACCGCAACGGCACGGCCACGTCGTCCAAAAAGGACGCGGCGATGGCCAGCACGGGCGCGGCCATCTTCTTTGGGGTCTGTGCTTGTTTACTACTGGGCGCGACGGGCGCATGCTTCATGGTCGCGGAGCGGCGGCGGCGGAAAATAGATCGCTACGAGCGGCTCTTCCAGGAGGTGGTCCCAAACGCTCTCGTGGAGCGCGGGGCGAGCGGCGAGTACGAGGCGCCGTCGCTGCGCGGCATCGAGACGGAGCTGACGTCGCGGGTCGCCGATCCCGACGAAGAGGACATCTTCGGTGGACCGCCGAAGTCTCCGCAGATGCTCGGCGAGGCGGCGCGGCAGACGATCGCGCTCGACGCGACGCGTGAGCGCGACAAGGCGACCGGGGGTGCGGAGATGATATAGAAACTTCACTTGTCTTTTAGTAGAACCCTACGTGTGCCCAGAAGTCGATCACGATCGAGGCCATTTCTTTGGGAAGGTGCGGGAACTTCGGGGCGAGGATTGCGAGTAGGCGCGCGCGGTGAGCCTTCGCGTAGTTCACGAAGCTCCCGGCCGCGAGGACCTTCTGAAGATAAGGGTCCTGCAATTCATTGTGGTTGTCTCCCCACGAGATTCGACGTAGTTCATCACTAGTCGGGATCACCGCGCCGGCTTGAAGGAAATACGGGTACGTGCGCTTAAGGCGTCGCAATATTGCAGGCACGAACGGAGAAAGACCATTTCCCCCGTTCACGCTTCCTCCTGCCTCTATGAGCATGGCCAGGATGCGTTCCCGACCAAATCGTAGTGCGTGGTACAGCGGGCCAATGGCCATGGCGAAGGTGCGGACGCTAGTCACGCGACCCTGTGGCCGACCCTGCATCGTGTAAGTGCTCCTAAGTGCTCCTATCGGTCCACTACGGTCGGCCACGGTACGCCACTATCGATATGGCTCACCTTTTTTGCCGCCTGCTTCCTAGTGTCTTACAGGCCGCTAGCCAGTAGTCTCGATCGATCTAGTAATGAAACAAATACAAAGTTACGTAATATGCGGCCGCTTCGCCGCGAGGAGGTCGAGCGCCTCGGTGAGAGTGGGGCGCGCGTCCGGGTCCGCGGCCGTCAGGCGTTCGATAAGATCGTTCAAGAATTTGCGCGCTCGGTTCGACGTCGTCGCATTCGCGAGGCGGGGCAGGGCCCAGGGCCGCGACCCCACGTCGTAGACGTGGGCCTTCGTGAGCGGCAGGCAGCTTCCGTGACGACACCATCCACGAGCCTCTGGCGCTGCAATTGATCCGTCGCGACAAGGCGTCGGAATCGACGCGGCGCCGGCGAAATTAACAAATCGCGAGTTGCCGCCGACGCAGGAGTGGTGATGCCGCGTCGCCGGGCAGGCCTTGTCGTCGGCGCAGGCCCTGCCGTCGAAGCCGGTTATAGAGTGCGCGACACGCTCGGCGAGGAGGTAAGAGGCCACGGGCGCGTTCGAAAGGAGCCTCGGTCTGTCGATGACTGAAATGGTCGCGTCGCGGACGGCGAATTGGTGCGGGCTCAAATCATCGAGGAAGTAGCCGCCAATTTCTGCGAAGCTCCGGAAGCAGTCGAGTAATGATGTGGCCAGTGCAAAAGCAGTCGGGCCGTCTATCGGCTCGGTCCGGACCAGCCATCCGAGCCTGCCGTCCATCGGGAACTTTGTTGCATAGGACTCGCCACCGTCGCTGACAACATACACTGGTCCTCCGGCCTCTTTCCACGCCCCCAGCAACGTAGGAACGCCTGGGGCGCCTCGTAACCACCTGTGTGGAAATCAAATTGTCGCGTCGCGTCCCGCCACTGCTGAATCGTGACCTCCACGCCATCGACGAAACGCCTGCTCGATGGCGTGGCGATGCCGGTTCCTCACCGCTCGACCGAGCCAGGACGGCCACATCATCGCTGGGAAATGACTTAGTGAAGGATTGTCGGGTGCACCCGATGCACTGGTTGATTTCCACGCAGGTAACCACTCTAGGAAGTACAGCTCTCCCAGGAGCTCGCCGCGGTGCCTCTCGTCCGACGCGGGGTGCGTCGCCCTCCCATCGCGCTTCCGGCTCCGCACGAGTCGCTTCAGAATAATTTTTCGGCCGTGCGCCCGGCCGGCCCAGACCTCCTTCGCCGTGCCGTTTGCGAGCCACCGCAAGTCTTGCACATCGTCGCGTTGCACAGTCCACTCCATCGGCGGCTTTTGGCGACCGGCAAGCGTCGCCGCGAGGCCTCCGAGTCTCAGCGTGGCTTCTCCAACGTCTATTTGCCAGTGATCGTACGCCCGCTGACATTTACCTTCTTTCCCGGCGCGCAAGCAAGCCGTGGCAAGACGCCGCGCCGCGTCGCCCACCTTACAGCGCGTCGGCGGCGACATCGCCGCCAGCGTTTCATGAAAAGCGTACGCCCGCCTTTCTTTGCGGTCCGCCCCACCTTCAAAGCGCGCCTCGACCCGATCGACGGGAGGACACGTCCCGTCCTTCGCGATCGGTCGCAAACACAACGGCGCGCATGCCTTCTTCTTCCGGAGCTGGACGTGGTACGAGAAGATGTTCTCGGCCTCGGGCGCGAAGGCCTTCCAGTTCGTGCCGTTGCGGTGCTTGCCCTTGCCCCAGTAGATGCCGTGGCGGACGCAGACGCAGCCCGTCTTCTGCGCGTAGCGCTTGTACAGGTTATGCGACCGGACCTTGCCCGCGTTGTGCAGGCCATAGTAGTCCTCGGGGCACGATCTACCTTTCCTCGATTCCTGGGGAGGCGGTTTACTATAAACACCGTTCACGTCCTTCCAGAGGTCTCTGAACGTCTCGCGGAAGACCGGAGACCGCGCGTGCACTACTAGGTTAGACGCCGCGTGCACGGCGTTGTCGGTCGCCACGAGATTTGCATATGGGACGACGAGTGCACGCCGCCAGACCTGCACGTCCGTCCGCGCTTGGATTATTGTGTCAGCTTTTGAGTGGAAATTGCGTAGAGCCACATCTAGTTGTCTATATTGATTCATCCAGCCGCTCGATCTTGGTACATCTAAAGGATCCACGACGCAGGCTTTGCCTCCTGTTTGATTTGCGAGTAATTCCGCGAGCGCCCAGTACGGTTCTGTTGTGACGATGGACACGCCCGCGCCTTTCAGACTCATTCGTACTTCCTCATAATGCGCATGGTCGCGCACCCTTAACGCACCGGTGAGGTAGACGTCCACACTAAGTTTCTTCGGCGGCGGCGCACATCTCGCACAAGGTCCGCGCTGCGATCGTAGGGGCCCCGCTTCACACACGCACGGTTGCGACGCGTTCGTGCCCTGCCTAAACTCGACGCCGCGCGGACACGCTTCCGAACCGTCCACTCCAATCAACACGATTTCTGCGACGCAGAGCTGGCTCCTCTTATCGCCGCGCAGCGCAGCGCCGCGCCCGCCGCAGAAGGCGTCGCAGTGGCGCGTGAACTGTATGGAGTCCCAGCCTTGTGTTTTCGCTTCTTCCACAATTTCACTCAGTTCATTATCGCATTGTATAATACCCAGCTCCTCGTCCTTGGCGTTGCCGTTGCCACAGGGCCTTTTCAAGAAGTAGAGCGAGGCGTCCTCGTGCGTCTCGAAGGCTATACTGTGACCAACGTGGATCCAGAGGCCCGACCCCGTCAGCCCATAGAAGTAGGCGCCCTGCGTTTCGAAGGCCGAGTGCCCGCAGTGCGAGACCTCGACCCATGTGTTGTTCGTATATGGAGCCATCGGCCGATCGGTGGCCGAGTATCTACGTAAGTAGCCCAAATCTAGGGGAGCGTGCCAGTTCAGGCGCCCGAAGGGCTCGTCGTCAGACTTGGGGCACGCGGCGTAGCTTTTGCCTTCTGCTAGTGGCGGCGGGCGCGGCGCGCCTTTCTCTGGATACAAGACGTCGACGTCCTCTATGTTCAGATTCGTTGATCGTCCGTAGACGCGTGCCAGGTAGTCCGGCCAGGTGTGGTTACCACGGGCCCAAGCGAACGCGGCCGCGCCGTACGTTCGCGCGGGCGTGCCATATGAATGGTGCCACCGCGGCGCCGCCGCGCCAGTGATCTTTTTCGTCGTCGAACCGGATCGGTACGTCAGCGTCGCCACCGGCTCGGCGGCGGCGCGCGCCAGCAGCAGCAGTAGTGTGATTCTCATGCTGATGGGCAGCTAGTCGTCATCGCAATCGCTGCCCCGCTTCTGCAGCTGCATCAGCGCAACCAATAAGCTCCAGAACGCATCGGAGCGCGATAAATGCGACGCTTTATGGGCAACAACAAAAAAGCAGTCTGAGTTAGAGACCTTCACGCTAGCTTGCCATCGGAAAAAAAACGAGCGCACTTGCGCGCACTGGTGCTCGCGAAGAAGCAGCCAGGCCGCATTGATTGCAAAAATGCTGGAGAGGCTGCCCCGACTTCCGCTGACGACAAGTCGCGGCGCAAAAATGACGCTAAGTGACATAGCACCATGATGAGGCTGCTCTGCGGCTTGACAATGGCCGCATTCGCCGAGGCGGGCTGCAAGCCCGCGCCGCGGCTCGACGGCCGGCACGCGCGCCGCGGCCTCGCCTGGACGCGGGCGCACCGCTTCGCGGACGGCGACGCGAGCCGCTACGCGAGCCTGCTCCGCGTGCCGACGGGCTGGGCGTCGTTCGAGGGCGAGCACTGGCTCGTGGTCAAGAACGGCAGCTGGCCGGCGGCCAACGGCGCGGCGTCGCTCGTCGTCTTCCGCGGCTGCGACGCGCGCCTCCGAACGCGCGGCGGTGAGGACTGCGTCCGTCATGGCGACGTCGTCGCGCGCGGCGCCTGGCAGCTGCACAACTACGCACTACTTTCTGAAAAGGTGATCTGGGGCGTGACGGGCGAGACGTCGGCGAAGCACCCCGCGACGTTGACGCTGCGCGCCCACACTCGCGAGGACCGCAAGTGGCTCCAGCACGCCTACGGCCCGACTCTGTCGATGGGCCACCCCGGCTGCGTCGAAAAGCGCCAAGGCTACGACGGGCAGTGCCTCTTCGACGGGCGCTTCTCGCTCGCGTCGATGAACAATCAAACGTGGCTCTATGCGAGAGGCAACACGAATCCCGAGGGCGGCGGGAGGGCGGTGTTCGTCGCTCAGAAAACGATGGATGGATGGGGCCGCTTGAATCCCATCGAATTTTTGAAAGGCGCGCGGCCGCCCTTCGACCGCATTCAACGGAGCGACGCGGACGTCTACTACGGTGCTGTGAATGAGAACCCGGCTCTACAAGGGACGCTCCTCGGCCTCTTCCCGGCGGCGAGCCGCGACCGGGCCGCGATTCTGGCGGCCGTCTCCTGCGACGGGCTCCACTTCTCCGCGCCCGTCGAGGTCTGGCGGTCCGCGCACGACCGAGGGGAAGTCGTCGACCACGCCGTCGACGGCGTCTCCGTGGACGGCGCCGACGCATTTATTTATATCCACGCCGGCGTGCCGGGGACGCTCTGGAGGACGTGCGAGTTCGCGACCGCGCGGCCGCCGCCGTCCGAATTGATTAGGTTGACCTGGCCGCTGGCGAAGCTCCGCGGCTTCTCGCGGGAGGCCGTGACGGCGCTGCGGCAGGCGGGGCGATGTGATAGGCCAACTGTTTAAGACTGAATATCTAGATGATCGATTGCTAGTGTCTTACTGGGCGCTAGCTGCCGGAGACGGGACTTTTTGCATCGTGCTCGTGTGCTGATGGTGCAATAATTTTTTAGAGCCCAGCTGGCATCGCTTCTGTCGTTTCAGCTTCCTTGGACAGCATGTCGGAGCCATTACGGCCCGCGTTCCTGAGCACACTGCTCTATCCATTGCCCAACCGGCCCCTTGGACTGAACGAGATGCCGACGTACATTCGCCAGCAATCGGAGAAAGGCCAATCGTCCCACCGAGGCAAGTTCGGAATCAAAGTCAAAATATATAAAGAAGCTTCCGGCTGGCACCGCGGCGGTAGCTACGACTCGCGAACAGTCCTCGGTGACTATGACACCTGGCAAGAAGCGGTCCTGGACATGCCTCGACGAAGACAGGAATTAGAGAAGAAGACACGCAGCGGGACCCCGGCCCCGACGGGGACTGTTCCTCCTCGACGAACGAAAAGACGTAAACAAATTGACTGGGACGAGGTTATCCGTGCTGAAGCTGTGGCCGAAGCGCAGCGCCTGGAGCTGGAGCGGGCCGCTGCGTCGCCTCAGGTCGACGAGGAGGCCTCCGGGGCACAGGTCCCCGACTGCTCGATCTGCCTGGAGAAGCTCGACGATGCGTCGCCGTCGCTCGCGTGTGACCATCGGTTCCACGCGGCCTGCTTGCAGGAGCTCGCGGCGGCGGCGTGGGCCGACGGCGCGGCGCGAACGCGCGCCCGTGGCACGGCCGTGCTGTGTCCCTGCTGCCGGGGCCACTCGTATGTCAAGTAGTCTCTGTGTGTGTTGTAAGTCTATGTATATCTATAGGAAAACAGTTCGGTCCGCGCTAAAGAGGAATCCAAGCTAGCGGTCTGTAAGACACTAGCCCGCCCGCCATCTTGGCTTTACGCCTGGCGTGCGGCGCAGTCATTCTCTCGCGGCGCGGCAGCGGCGTTAAACTTGCTATTTTGAAGGTCTAAGCAGTCCTGCGACGCGTAGGGCATCCATTTGCTCTCTAGAGTTTTTGAAGAGCAAAAGCACCTCAGCCCGCCAGAGCTAAAATCGGTGCGCATAGCCGGCCATGCCGCGCACAGAACAACGCTCCGAGCGCGCCTTACCGCGCGCCGCCGGCGAGACGCGCGCCGGCGCGGCGCTCCGAAGAGACGCGCGCATGCAGTGCGCGCGCGCGCTGCGCGACGCCTTCGACGCGGCCTGCGCGTCCCTTTGTAAGGATACGGCCGACGCGGCGGCGCAGTTCATCCGCGCACCTCGAAGAGAAGGAGACGTGAGGGTGGCAGTCGTCCGCGCGGGCTTCTGCGGCCGGTGTAGGGGAGTCGCGGCGGCCGCATTAGCGAGCGCGCTGCACCGGGCGAACGTCAAAGCTTTAAGGGTCGAGGACCGGTGGCAGTTGAATGACGATAATGAAGAGGACGCGGCGGTAGTGGTAGCAAGAGCCGAGGCGACGGGCGCCGCGGGGTTGAGAGACGCCCTCGCGGCCCTCCCGCCGCATATCGTGGGCGTTGTCGTCGTCGCCGGCGCGACGTGGCGCCTGCCGACTGGTTTACCCTCTGCTTTACGCGCCCAAACCTTCCGCCTTCCCCACGCGGACGCGTTCGCGGACGCGTTTCTGAGTAGTGCGCTGCGCAATTTGCCCTGCGCCGTGGGCGCGCGCGCCGTGGTAGGATGGCTCGAGGGCTACGAGCAGCACGGTGATCCCGCCCAATTAGTATGCAGGGCGCAGCTCGCCGTGCTGGAGCACTTCCGGCGGCCCGGGGCGTTCCTCGCGACGGCGATTTTCGTCGACGATCCAGCATCTCAAAGTCTGGCGCTGGCCGAGGCGGCGCCCGATTTGGATGCGAACGACGTCGACGCTTTGGCTCGCGCGTTACGGAGCCGCGCCGTCGCCGCGCGCGTCGCGACGACGTGGGCCGCGGCGGCTTTGACAACGTCGGGGACGGCGCCGCGACGGTGGCGCGCCGCCGCCGCGTGTGCGTTGCCCCTGTCGCCCGGTCCGTCGCTGGACGCCGCGGACGCCGCGGTCACCGCGGTCAAACAGGCGTCGCCCGCGACGCTCGCCACGTTGTTAGATGCCTGGCGCTGCCGCGCCGTCGCCGACGACGTGCCTCGAGCTGTAGCGGCGCGAACAACAGAGCTCGCGGCCGTCGCGCACGCCGTCGCCTCCGCGCCGCCCTCGAAAGAGCGCTCGCGGCGCTGTCGTTTTGTGGCCCACGAGGCCGCTTCCTTGCTTACACGTGTTTCAAGGGCCGGCCGGCAACTCTCGGAGCTGCCCCTGGCGCCTCTTGTAATAGTGGACGGCGCGGGCCACGCGCCTTCAGGATTGTGGACGGCGACGACGCGCTTGCTCCAGACGGCGGACGTGCCCGCGGCGACGGCGTGGCGCGCGGCGGCCGCCGGCCTCGCGGGCGACGCGAAGCGCTGGGCCCTCGCGGTGCGCGGCGAGCGCGACGACGGCAACGAAAGAACGCTGGCCTTCGCCAAGGCCGTGCGCGACCTGCACTACGCCGGGCTCGTGGCGTCGAAGCGGGGGCGCTTCTCCGCCGTGAAGACCTAAGGATTTGTTTGAACACATGACTCTGTTACACAGCACACTACGCCTCGCGTCGACGGCGTCTCGAGAGTTGGCGCTCGGCACCGGATCGGCACTGGAGGAGGCGAGCAACGGCCTCCACGCCATCGGCGCGTAGAAGACTACCGCCGCCGCTTGGCCCCCGACGCCGACGTGACGCCGTGGGTGCCGGCGACGAGCGACCCCTTCAGGCCCTTCCCCTTCGGCGCGACCTTCCGAGTCTTCTTTTTGCTGAAGGACATGGACCGCTTGAGCTTGAGGGACTTTTCCGAAAGCTGCTTGACGAGCTTTGTGGGACCACTGCCAGCTAGTTTGAGCCTGCCCGAGAGCGTTCTGACAAATTTCGACGCCTTCTCGCCGTACCTCCTGGTATGCTTCTTCTTCCGGGCCGGCTCCTCGTCGCGAGAAGCGCGCAACCCCCCCTTCCGTCGCACGTCTTCATTAAGTTTCTTGTGGTCCGCAGACAGGTCCTCCTGGTGCGGCGCCATGGCCTTTTTGAGTTGATGTAGCACGATGTCCTTCTCCGTAAAGTGCGGGCCCTCCCGATTTCTCCAGTACCGGTCGCCCATGACCGCCTTCCTCATGTTGTGCTGCAGCTCGAAGGCCGGGTACAAGAGCAATTTGTGCCTCTTGTTCTGTTCCAGGAATTCCCGGAATGAAATCTTCCCATCAGAATCAGAGTCGAACTGCCTCAAAGTACCCTCCAAATCCAACAAGTTGTTATCCTTCCTTCTGAATGCTTCACCTTTCCTCTTACCGATAAAACCATAGACGCTTCGACACAACGACTCCACCTCGTTCATGTCGAGGAAGCCCGATCGATCCACATCTGTTATATCAAAGGCGTACTTCACCAACCCCGCCCACGTGAAGGTGCAGTACAGGTAAAAGGTAGCACAAAATTCCACAAAGTCCAGTTCGCCACTCCCGTCCGCATCCAGCAGCTTGAAAGTATTGACCATAAATTCTGTCCGCTCAAAGTCGAACCACATGAGTAATTCAAACAAATCTACGGAGCCGGACCCGTCGCGATCCACCTCGAGCCAGTACTTGTACATCTTCCGCAGGTCCCTTTCTGGTATATCTAGTTCCAACATGAGTACTCGCAAACCCCGTCGTATCGCCGGCGTCTGCGGTAACTCCGGTAACTGTTCATTGGAGCAGCACCTTTGCAGGAACAGAACTAGATCAAATCTATTCGGGTTGTGTGGTTTTGCAGGTATGTCGTGCCGAAGCGACGCCTGGAACTTGTCGTACTGTCGCGCCGTCTCGCGGGCGTCGCACACCACTCTTTTTCCATATTTCTTCGACGTGCCTTGACGCCCTGCAAAGACGTCGGGCAGCCCCTGGTCGCGGCCCTTGACCATGGTTGGGCAGCCTTGTGTTGGGGCAGCCCCTTGTTCGGTGCTTACTGTTCTAAAAGCTGCGGCCCCGCGGCGGCGGCGTGGGTGGTGCCGTGGGCGTGCGCGCGCCGTGCGTGGGGCGTGTGTCGTTTGGTCTGCGCCTTGTGCCCAACAACGCAGCTTGGCTTGGCCCAGCCTGGCCCAGCGCATACTAGGGCTAGTGCGTTTGCCGAGGAGTCCGTCGCGAGGCGGTCCGTACTCGTGTTTGGGCATCGCAGCGTGTCTGTTTGCTAGCGTACAAGGCCGCTAGCCTTCAGAGTTAGGCAGAGCTGGGAGCTGGACGAGCGGCACGCGCCTTCTCCGGTTCCTGCGTTGGCGCGTTTTTCAAGGGGTTCTCAGGCGCTGCTGGCACGCGTGCAAAACCCATCGATAACGCAACGATGGCCAAGAAAACCAAAGCCAAAGCTCCAGCCAAAAAGCCGTCGGCTGCCAAAGCGAAGAAGCCGAGCGCGGGCTCCTCCGGCTCGGTGGTAGAGGTCGAGGCCTGCAAGAGCTGAGGCGCATTCAAGACCCGGGCGAACCGGCTGGCCAAAGCCCTACCTGGCGTGACCGTCGAGGTCAACAGGGACAAGCCGCGCAAGGGCGCCTTCGTCGTCACGGTCGGCGGCAAGACCGTGCTCGAGCTGCTCGATATGAAGCGCCCGTTTCCCGCGCTGAAGGCGCTGGACATGGAGGACGTCGCGAAGGACGTCCTCGCGGCGATGAAGTAGGCGTCCTCGACGCGCAGCGGGATCAGAGGAGCGTCCAATGACCGGCTGCCGTATCAATCGATTCGGCGGCCGCGACCCTCTTTTATGCTCTTCGGTCCTCCTGCGCGTAGACGCCAGTATTTGTAACTCAAAACATAGATAAGCTCGTAGAGTCTTAGATGAGAGGAATGACGACGACGCGGGTACGCACCCCGCACTGGACAGCTCTCTCTTAAATTTGAGCTCCGCAGGCTGCCCCGAGCATCACAACTCAGCACAGATGGCCTCCGATCGCATCACGATCAGCGCCGGCGGCAAAGACTTTGTCACGAGCCTGTCGACACTCAAGCCCTCCGGCGCGGGCTGCTTCGAAGCACTCCTGGGGCCCACCGGCAGGTCTATGAAGGGCCGCAAGCGCGCGCGCGCGGACGACGACGAGCCGCCGCGCGAGTTGTTCGTCGATAGAGATCCTGACCTGTTCACTGATGTGCTGGCCTTCATGCGCTCGGGGCGCATTCCGGCCGCGACGCGAACGGACGCGGCGCGGCTCGAGGACCTGAAGGACGAAGCGGAGTTCTTCGCGTATGACGACCTCGCGACGGCCTGCACGGAGGCCGTCGACGCTCTCGTCGCTGCGCTCGAGGCGATGACGCCACCGGCACCGGTCGCCAAATCCTTGAGCTGCACGAACGTACCGTGCAACAGCAACACACCATTGACGATTCCCGTTCCCAAGGGCCAGGTCCTATTCCTAGCTTCGGCGACGATCGCGGGTCCCGGAAGCACAGCGCATCGGTACAGCAAGACGGAGAAGCAGAAGGAAGATGAAACCGCCGTGGGCTCGTACCTGACCTTCTCTGGCGAACAGCACGAACCCGACTTCCAGCTCATGACGGGCCACCCCGACCTGCCCAACAAGGTTGTGCTCGCTCATGTTGCGATAGACCATTTCCGCACGGACGGCGAGCACGGCCTACACGTGGACTTTCGACAGGATCTGCGGATCTGCCTCAGTGCCGATTCCAATATTAATCAAGAGGTTAACTTTACGGCACGAGGACCGGCGGACTGCTGCTGGAGCCTCGCCATCTGGGTCGGCCACGCGGACGCGATCCCCGGTCTCACGCAGCGCCCGGCGGCCCCGCCGACCCGCGCCGTCCCCCGAAGTCACCGAGGCGAGGATGATGACTCATTCACGACCGTTATGCTCGCCACCATGCTCGCGCGGCGCCGCAGCGCCGCAGCGACAGCGGCGATTGCGCACCTTGCGGCGCGAAGGTAAGGAATCTTAGCGCATTATTTAGAGAGGATGTTTTTGTGAATGTTCCCTTCTAACCGGTCGACGGGATTTGTTAGCCACTCCTAAGTGAGCGTCTGAACGGTTTTGCGCTAGCGGCCTGTAAGACACTAGCAAGCAGCCCATCGGCCAGGCTTGAAGAGCTCTTACTCCCCCATTGCTGCATCCAAGCCGTCGCAACGACGTGCAAACATCACCCAGCATCACTGCGAACGCCCCGCGCTCGCTTGCGGCACACGTTTGACAGCTCATCTCAAAATGGCTAGGCAGAGCACAGCTCTCCTTGCGGCCCTGCTGCTGCCGGCAGCGCATGCCATCCATCCCAGCCGTATCGCGCGGCGCGACGCCATCAAGGCGGCGCCGCCGGCATTCCTGCTTGCAAGCCGGCCCGCGTGGGCGCGCTACGACGATTATAAGGACGGCCCGCGCGGCCTGAAATACATCGTCACGGAGCCGGGCGCGGGCGCGACGCCGCAGCGCGGCCAGTCCGTGAAGGCGGAGTACACCTTGACCTTGGATGGATTTTCAGAGGACGGCGGCCGCGTTGTGGATTCTTCCAAAGGTTTTATGAAGGGGCCCTTCGCGTTCTACGCGGGCACGGGCGGCGTGATCAAGGGCTGGGACCTGGTGCGGCGCCGCGTCTCGCGTGCCTTCCTGTTTGCCCGGACGTCGCGGCGATGGCGTGCTGGCGACGCCGTCGACACACGCTGGAGAGGCGCGAGCGTGAGGCTGCGGGCGAGCGACCGATCGGAGCACTGTCACGCCATCGCCGCAGTACAAAAAACACGCGCGCACACAGGCGATCATGGAGATGAAGGAGGGCGAGGCCCGGAAACTCATCATCCCCGCGGATTTAGGTTATGGGGCCAAGGGCGCCGGCGGCAAAATCCCCGGCGGGGCCACGCTCTACTTCGAGGTCAAGCTGGCCGCATTGGGTGACGCGCCTGTATTGAACGAGAAGCAGCAGCAGTGGCTCGACGAGCATCCTATATAATTACCAGTTATACCTAGCTAACTGGCGCTCCTTCGCGGTCATGCCCCCACGACTCGAATCGAGTCGAGCCGGGAATGCTTTGGCCCCCGGTGCCAACGCAATACCGTTGCGGCACCCCTTCAATAAATGTTGCGCCTCCTCCGCGTTTCTCTCGCAACTGAGCCCGGCATCATATAAATCCGCCAAGGCCCCTTGCGCGCCTAAATCCCCAGCTTCGTAGGCCTTCTTGTACCACCGGAACGCTTCGCCCGGGTCGGCCTTGCCGCCGACGCCCCGCAGACAGCAGCCCGCTAAGAATTTGGCAGCATCGGTATCGCCCATCATCGCCGCCTTTTGATAGAGTTTCCGGGCCTTCTTCGTGTTCCTCGATCGGCCCTTGCCTCGTTCGTAGGCGCAGGCTAGGATCGTGACGTTCTTTGCTTTTGTTTGATCTTCTAGCGCTTTGTCGGCGACGGCCCGCTCGTCCATTATTTTATTATCCATCACTTGCATGTGCCAGCAACTTAGACCGCTCCTTAAATCGTTTCTGAGTTTGTCTCGCTTGTTGACCTTGTACGCCGCATCTAAACGTTTTGCGGCTTCTTCTCCTAACTCTCTCGTGAGTTCGCTCCCTTGCCGGAAGTCGTACTGCTTGTCTAACTCCGTGCGCCGGCCGCGGGGCGGCATGTTTCTTTGTGGCTGTCGCGTCGACGGCGTCGAGAGGTGATCAGAGCTGCCCCCAAGCTTTGGTTGCGGCTGCCCCACCGGGCCCCGAGCGATTTTATCTCGACAGTGGGTTTCACACAAGCTCTGCGACGAGTTGTACGCGCGTATATAGGTGTCGCGGTGGCCTGTGTCGCGCGCTAATTAGCAGGCGCTCTCGGCGCTTCATGGGGTTGGGTGCGGGGTCTACGCAAACAAATCCAGTTTCTCGTTTGCATCTGCTCTTCACATCGATCAGATGGATCTTTCCTTGGTATCATCTCGTACGGCAAGCAGCGCCTTCCCCTCTGGGAGTGGATGCGTTTTTAGCACGCGCTCTCAGCCATACGCGCCGTACAGCGCAAGCCATTGGCTCATCGAACGGGAAGCGACTCTTTCATATCTGGGTACGCTGCGCAATGCGTTTTTTCCTGCTTTCGATTGCATGTGGCTGCGCTTCAGCCCTCACACCGCTTGCAACGCGTTTCAGCACGCGCCTACACGCAGCGCCGGCCGTCGAGGCGACGTCGACGGACTGGAACGGTGCTTTTCCGAGCGGTGCCGCAGAGGAGTTTGATGAAGCATTGCAGTGCCTCTCGCTCGACTCCGACGACGAGTCGTGCTCGATTGCCTACCTTGAGGACGTATTTAGAAAGGTGGACACGGAGAAGGTGCAATGACGGCGTCCGCTTCCACGCCATCGACGCGACGCAAAATTCGCAGATCCACCTCCATGCCGTCGACGCGACACAAAATCCTTCGTTCTCACAGGTCCGTAGCGAGTGCGACGCCGATCAAGAGGCAAAGATCGACGAATTGTGGAAGATCATCAAGATGATGTACGGCGGCGCGAGTCGCAAGGAGGCCATCATCGCGCGGAGAAAGCTCCCGGTGCCGGACACCGCCGTCGCCGACGCGTACTCCCTCTGTCTGCGATGGCTGAACCCGGCAACGTCAAAAGAGGCCGGCTGCTCGAAGGAAGCCCTGGACCGCGCGCTCGAGTTGCTCGACTGCGAGGGCGACGAGTGCCTCGCGCTCAACGAGGGCCAGCTCCAGGTCCTCGACCAGCTCCACAAGTGCGTCGACCGCATCGACGCGGGCGAGAGCGTCGAGGCCGCCGTCCAGGACACGTGGGACGCGCGCGAGGCCGTCGCGCGGAAGCGGCTCGCGGACTACTACACGTCGTAGATGTATCATAAGTTCTTCTTTCGATTACGTTACGACGCGGGCGTTTCGACTGGTCGCGCGGCGGCGGCGAGTTCGCGCAATCGCGCCGGCGAGGCGGTCAGCGGGTCGACACTACTCTCGGCGCGCAGCGCGCGCGCCGCCGCGAGGCCCGAGCCCGCCTCCGGCGCCGCCTCGGCCTCGCGTTGTAAACTCCGGATCGTGTCGAGGTGGTTCCCCACTGTAACAGCGTTCGCCTCCCTGACAATATCCGCGGTCTCCGCCGTGGCGCGCCGCCGCAAGGACGCCCGTTGTTGCGAAAAGGACTGTTGGAGAGGCGGCTCCGCGGCGACCTCGCGCAGCGCCGCCGTGGCCGCCGCCGCGCGGGCCGTCCGTACCCGAGGTGGCGTGGCCTCCTCGGCGTGCGTCATGGCGTCGTAGGCCGCGAGCTCAACTAACGAAGCCGCGGCCTCCCTTGCGGCGGCTGTAGCGGCCACTTCTCCGTCGGCTAAGCGCTGCGCCTCATTCTCCTCATCTTCCACTTCGATAGTTAGCTCGGGCTCCTCTTCATACGGCAATTCGTATCGACACGTCGGGCACGTGTTCTTCGTGCGAAGCCATCTTTCTAAACAAGCTCGGTGGAAGTTCTTTTTGCATGTGCATTCGAGGCACACGGCCGGTGTTTTCGCGTGGGGCTGCGTCGCCTCCGCGTCCTTCCCGTCCAACCGACAGAGACAGATCGGGCACGGCTCCTCCCGATTTTGATCATTTAGTATTATATCAGGCAACTTCTCGAGGAAGTTTTCCGGCACATGTCGTTTCGGCTTCCTTCTCAATGCTGTTACTGTTCTCAACAACCGCATGCGCTCCTCCGCTAATGACTCCAAGTCGGCGGCTGCTGCCAACAACTCCGTCACTGTGGTGGTCGCCTCGCGCTGCCAGATGGCCTGATCCCTCAAAGAACGCATCCTGGCTGACAAACGAGTCAATCTACCAAGAGAGTGCCTCACGTCGACGACGAGGCCATCATCCTCCTCGTGCTGCGAAACGTACCGTATCTCGCCGTCTTCCAACGGAGGCATCTCGTCATCATCATCACTCTCGGACGAACTCTCCTGGACCAGGGGGGGGATTGATGAAGAGGGCATGGGGCTCGTGGCCGCGTCCATGGTCGTGTTGTCGTCCGGGAGGGGGAAGAGGTTCTCGTCGACGGCCGCGGCGGGCGCGTCCATGGTTCTTTGGCAGCTTGTTTGCGGGGGGGAGTCTCTCCGAAAGCGTGCGGCGGTGGTTCGGGGCTGCCTCCCCGCGCCCGGGGCCTATTGCTCAGAGAGCAGCGCCTCCTTCAGCCTCCGGCGTTTAGGGGGGGGCTGCTAGTTCAAAGGGTTTACGCGCCTCCGGGCGCTGGCCGAGGACCCCTCAGACGGCTATTCTTATACCTAAAAAAAAACTAGTGTCTTACGGGCCGCTAGCTGCTGCTGCAAAATTGCAGCACCGACTCGTGTATCGTGCCTACGAGGCGATACGAGTGGATCAGAGAGGAGCAGTAGGTTGTCATTGATCCGCCGTCGCACGACTCGTCAAAAGCAAGCGGCAGTGGCCAGCCTGCCACATTGAGCACTGCGCACCGCACACCTCGCTTGCGGCGTTGCCGCGTAAAAACAGGCGTCCCAGTAGGAACCCAGTGATCGGCGGAGGCTGCGCGCTGCGGTCTATACCACTTGGCACTCGCACGCACACGCGAGCGCCACTCGCGCAGCCGCGGCGATGCTGCGCCCGCTGCTCCTCCTCTGCACCGCGTGTGCCCACGCCAAGATCGGCGCGAGCCCATCAAAGGTGCGACCACTGTCAACCGACGAGCCGAAGCAGAGCTGGCGCCAGCAGTTGAACGACGCGCTGCCGCACGTGCAGGTGAGGATCGCACCGTTAACCCACTTAAAAGTGCGGAAGAACGTCGAGTGGCTGCGGACCCGTTTGTCCATAGGCGCGGACTACTCGACGCAGCGAGGCCTCTGGAAGCTGCAGTACGCGTGGGAAGACACGTTTATCGGCGGTAGGATGGTTTTGAAGGGTACGGAATTGCAACTACATAAAGCCTGGGTGTTGACGCTGGGCACCGCCGCGAATTTAGCAGCGACATTACGCTTAAGGGCAGCATTGGATTTGCGGAACATGCGGACTTCATGCAGATTCGGCTTCCGGACGGAATCGCAGGGGGCCATCAACATCGTCGACGGCGTTGATTTAGTCAAGAGACTCCCGTTAGATGGTCAGGATGGCCATGCGAAATTAGAAGTCAAATTACGAGTAGCCTTCCCGCAACCCGATCTCAACGTCGAGAATTTTGGGGATGAGGGGAATGTCTACGTCGGCATGGGCGAATTGGAAATAGACGTCGACGAGATGAATTTATGTTTAGACTGGTAACTACCACTCGGTTTCTTCATAATCCTTGAGGAAGACGCCGTGGAGCGGTGGGTCGTGGCCGCCGAAGACCGGATCCAAAATCCTAGAAGCCGCGTCGATCTCGTCGATGGGCGTCTGGAAGTTGTGTTTCGACGCGTGGTCCGCCGCGAGGTGGTTCGGCTTCTCGTCGTTGACCCAGCCCGTGTCCACGGACGTCATGTACACGCACGACTCGGCGAGCGCCGCGGCCGACGTCTTCGTCATCATGTTCAGGGCGGCCTTGGCCATGTTCGTGTGCGGGTGCGTCGGCTGCTTCTGGCGGTAGAACTTGCCCTCCATCGCCGAGACGTTTATTACAAACCGTCTTCTTTCATGCGACGCGCCGCGCCTCATGACCGGGACGAGCTTGGAGTTGATGACGAAGGGCGCTAAAGCGTTGATCGCGAAGACCTCGGCTAGTTCGGGCGTCGACACGTCCTCTAGTTTTGAGGTCCACGAGTTCGCTCGTCTCAAATCGAGCTGCTCGCCGAGATCGGCGTTTGCATCTCTAAGGCCGCGCGGGAAGGCGGCGTCGTTCCGGACGTCGTCGCCGGGCGCCACGCAGAGCAGCGCTCGTAGCGCGGGATCCGACGTCGTTGGCGCTTTGGCCGTCCACGTCCTCATCAGAGCAACGTCCTCCGTGACCTCGGTATCGTCGCCTCCTTCGAGCAGCGGCAAGGACGCGTTGCCGATGGCCTTGCGTAATCTAGCCTCCCTGGCCACGGTCTCCGCGAAGTACTGCGGCGGCCGCCGCACCGTCTGGCACGCGTTGTTTACCAGCACGTCCAATCCACATCCTAACAACTCCGGCACCGCGGCACACAACGCCTCGACGGCGCCCAGATCCCTAAAATCGCAGCCCACGCACCTTAGTCTATCTCGCCAATCGTCCGCGTCCGGCTCCGACGCGAAGCGCCGCGCGCAGTCGGCCGGGAACCGCGACGTCGCGACGACCGTCGCGCCGGCCCTCAACAACTTCAGCGCGACCCGAAACCCGATCTTGACGCGCGCGCCCGTCACCAGGGCGCCCCTACCTCTTAGATCCGCCGTCTGCGTCCGTTTTTCGAAATTCAATGAAGCGCACGCGGGACAGAAGGCCGCGCCGTAGAACGCGTGCGTCGCC
>JACLAA010005441.1_pt1 | contig 22228 bp, 14 predicted proteins | sample 8027891 | NCBI WGS metagenome assembly JACLAA01 (sample SAMN15724900, study PRJNA655200) | protist metagenome | isolation source: fluorescence activated cell sorting (FACS) single amplified genomes of... | place: Spain: Blaines Bay Microbial Observatory, Mediterranean Sea | collected 2016-01-19 | reverse complement strand
CGGAAACATCACGTTGTTCCTCTTTCACGCGAGAAAAGGCAGGGAGGAGAAGATGGCGATAGAATTTCTCGAGCGGTTGCGTAGAAGTTGCATTCGTTACGCTTTCAATCGCGGTTGGACGCGTATAGGCATCTATTTTCGCCCATGGGGAAATGATAATTGCGACAGCGACAGCAACAGCAACTTTAGCAACAGAAACGAGGGAATCGAAAAAATCATGCGAGCACACGTCGTGAACCTCGCGCGGGCCGGACCTGGTCTTTCGAACACGAGGTGGAAAAATTTGACTCTAGACGACGCCATCGAGGTTCTCGGCGGCAGGAGAAGAATCGCGAGTGGACGCGCGATAGACGTCAAGCAAGAGCATAGAAGAAACGAAAGATTAGTAGACGTAGAGCACATCGTAGAAGTAGTAGAAGTAGTAGAAGTAGCAGAAGAAGAAAGGGAGTCGCATTCGTCGTCGGTATCGCCGCAACTACCTCCTTCAATCAAAAAATTAGATCGAAAAGTGAACACGGAAATTCGTCAACTTCGGAGTAAACATACGCAAGTTTCCGACGGAGAAGAAGGTCGAGGTGTTCGAGTCGAAGACGCGACGATGTTTTTCGAGTCTTCGGAGGGTAAATCATACGTGAACCTATCTAACGACGCGGAGCAGAAAGCGCTTGAGTTACTAAACTTGTACTAATATTAATGCTATTCTATCTTCTATTCGCGTTGAAGGCTATTTGCGCGTCCGACGCTCGATGTTTGAAAGTACCTCCTGATTTTGAAAGAGTTCGCATGGCGCCGCATTGATTGCATTTATCCATCATTTTTGGATTCATGTGACCGTCGCACTTGTAGCTCTGGCACGGCCACCATCCTCGGGATAATTTCTCTTGTTTATCTTTATTTTCTGCGTCCGCTTCTGCTTTGTCTTTCGCGTGTACCGTGCCTTGTAAATACGTCTTTTGTTTCGCGAGCTCGCGATATTGTTCGAGCGTCATCGCGGCTCCAAATCCAGGGACCGGTGGAGTCGCATCTACCGGAGCAGGAGCATCGCTTCTCTTCACCTCGTCTTTGCCCTCGTGCTGGGGATTGTTTTTGTCGCTTATATCTTCATCTCTCGGTGCCGACGGTGGTGCGCCTGTCGTTATTTCTGTTATTTCTTTTTTGTCCAAAGTTTCACATTTCCTCTTCTTCTTCTTCGAATCTAATTCGACGACTTCTGCTCCTTCTTCTTCTCGTCGCTTTCGTCGTCGTCTTTTTGAATCCGCGTCGCATTTCTTCTCTTTCTTCTTCTTCTCTTTGCTCTTTCTCTTTTCTTTACGACGTCGACGTTTCTTGTCGCTACTCTTTTTCCGTCTCTTCGATGATGACGAAGAAGAAGAAGAAGAAGAAAAAGACAGAGAAGAAGACGACGACGACGACGACGACGACGAGAAGGAGGAGGAAGAGGAGTTCAACAAGTCCGAGGATTCAGACGACTCGTATCGTTTACGTTTTCTTTTCCTCTCCTTCATTTCGATGTTAAATTTAAAGAAGGATTGGAGAAGTTTATCGAGCGAGCGCGGAGAAAGTTGTTTTGTTTTGATGTGTGTTTTTCTCACACGAGAAAGTCGTCCAAAGTTTGTGATGTCTGATGAGCACATTTTTGCATTTTTGAGCGGGGGGGCGAGGCAACTTCAACAACAAGAATTGGAAGAGATAAAAATCTTCATAATAATAAGAAGAAGAAGAAGTAAGAAGTCATACTCAGACGTATACCACGCATTCATCATCTTCATCGCGCGCACGAGATCATCGTGCGTACCACTCTTTGCGCGTCGTAATCTGACTACTAATAGCGAGTAAAACAACAAGAAGAGGGAATTTTGACGACGACGACGACGACGACCTTTGCAGAAAAGAAAGAAAGAGAACACGTGTCCTTACGAGAAAGCATCCTCTCCATGTTTACGACACGAATGCTTAGGCGTGCTATGACACACGCCGCCGCGTCCTCTTCATCGTCTACCGCGAGACAATCGACGATTAAGTCAACAAAACAGGTCATGGAGCTCACGGAAGCGGCGGCGAAGCGAATACACGAATTGCTCGGGAACAAGGGTGCCGAATACCTTAAAATTGGCATTCGCACGCGAGGGTGCAACGGCATGACGTACACGATGAACTACGCAGACGAGAAAGATAGAGGTAAATTTGACGAAGTCGTTGATCAACACGGAGTGAAAGTGATCATAGAGCCGAATGCTTTGATGTCAATTATAGGAACAAAAATGGATTTCGTCAGCGATAATCTTCGCTCCGAGTTTACGTTTGAGAATCCAAACGCGAAAGCCTCGTGCGGATGCGGCGAATCGTTCTCGGTGTAAAGAAGATCATCCAGACAATGAAACGAAAAGGGTAGTAGAATAGTATAAAGTAGCAAACAAGAAAGCAATCAAAGCAACAACTTAGCAGAATTATCATCATCATCATCGTCACCGTTCAACATCATCGCAAAAATTGTAATAAAAAATGCTCAACAAAATTATCACTTAAGAGACTATGCGCCGAGTCCGAGATTCTTCTTCCGTTGCGTGACATCAATGGGCGTCTTAATCCCATCTTCTTTCGGACCAAGGCCTCTTCCGCTGAAACCCATCTTTTCCATCATTTTCCTAGAAATGTCGTTTGCGAATTTTGCGAATCGAGCAGAGCTTTGTTCAATTTCGACTGCGTCGACGAGCTTTTTCGAACGTGTGGTATTGGTATCTACATCCGTTCCAGTACTCGGCACAAAATCAACTGAAGTCGAAAATGAGGGGAGCTTCTCATCTTTCTTTCTGCGAAACATGGATTTTTTGCTCTCTTTCTTCGTTTGATTAGTACTATCGGCGGCGTGCCTAATTTTTCGTAAACGTAAACGTTCCATTCTCTCGGGACTATTGAGATACTCCTCTCTGCTCATAATTGGGGTGCAGATATCATCAATTTCTGCACGCTCTTTGCTGTTTGGTTCTGGAATGTAAGAATCACGTGTTCTCTTGATAATCAAAGTATCCTCTTTCGTGTTCGTCGTTTGTTCAAGTCTGTATCTCAGCGCGAGCGCTTTCACAAGCTTCGCGTGAGTACGAGACACATCAGTGAAGATTAAATACGATTCTTCCTCACCACCATCGCTCAAACTTGGCTCGCTTTCTAATTGAGCGAGTGCTTCAAAGTCTCTTCGCACTCTTTCTATCCACCGCATATTATCCTTATTATCCCCTTCACCACTGTTGTTCACAGCTCCTTGTTTTTCTTTTCTTCTCGAGATTTTTCGCTCCGCTCTCTCCTCTCTCAAACGTGCCATGTGCAATTTCTTCATTTGCTTCTTCTCGCCTGGAATGATGAAGCGTTTCTTTGCTTTCTTATTGACTAAGCTATTATCATTCCTGCCTGTGGACCATTGCCAATCCGGCTCTCGCCGCGCTTCAGAATCGGTCTGATCCCCTAATATTCCGAATTTATCGTCGTCACTTTCGTCTGTTGTTGACATGAGGAATACGTTAAATTATCTTACAAGAGATGCTGGAACACATATCGCGCAGCGCATTACTTTAGTTCATTACGAAGCATCGCGATATTTATTTCTTACACGAAAACCACTCACGCAATACGCCGCGACACTTATACACTAAATTGTGCAGATTTATCTCTCACAAAAGTCCCTATGTACTTCACTTTTTCACGTGCGAGTCAGCAAGTGAGCGAGTCAATCTTTTGTCTGTGACACCTATGTATACGTGTCGAGTTACTTCGCTCTCACAACCGTCGTCGTCTTTTCGAGGAATACCCGCTGTAAATCGTACATTGTTCCGCGGCAACCAGTATAAATGTCTGTCTTCATCGATAAAGAAATGCCGACGAAGCAGAAAATTTCGAATATATTCGACCGCAACGCAACCGTCATCGTCACCCAACGATGACAAAAACGATGAAAGCAAAGCCGAGAGCGAGGAACGTAAAGCCAAATTCTGGAATATCTTCTTAACAGATGCAATCGAGATATCGGGAAGCGGTGTCCCAAAGGTTAAACGTTATAAAACCGAGGAAAACAAAACACCTAATTCAATCAAAAACGAAGAAGGAAAAGCAAAAATAGAAGTGCAAGGTGATGGATTTCTCCAACGCCTCACAGTTGTAGGATTGATATTGAGCGCGTGCTTCTTGATATCGGCAGTTCAAGCGACGCATTTTGCAACCGTGAAGTGGTGCTTGATGAATCCTGTTACCTTGTTCCAAAACTCCGAAGTCTCTCGTGAGGTTGTCCGTAGACTAATCGCACCGGGCGTGCGTTATATTGCGGCATATTTCTTCGCGCGTTGGCGGGTCAGATGGGCGTTGGGCTTTGCTGTACTCTCATTCATAGCTCCAGCGGTAGAATTCGACTAGTTTATTAATCATACTATTAGACAGAGGCATTTACATTTACTACGCTTATAAAGACTACTTGTGTGCGAGCTTGAGCAAGCTCCTAATTTCCTTCTCGTCGAGAAAATAAGGCATCCGTTCGTTACTCGAAAGTAAAATCAAGTTCGCTTGCCACCCGTTGCTAACTATTTGGTTATGAAACGCATTCACGTCTGCTTTCGCGCGTCGAGATGATTCTGATACTGCCCAATCGTACGCTTCTTTCTCGTTTAAATCCTTTCGAAACGGCAAGTTGCGAATATGCGCGACTTGCAAAATACCCTGTAAAACGTCTTTCGAAGTTGCGCGGTGCGACAAAGCGAGGAGCGCCCTTCCTTTATACTTTAACGGTTTCCGATCACGCATGAATATTCCAGATAGAACAGTTCTTTTCTTTTGCACATACGGTTCGTAAGATAAGACGTACGGTCTGTGTACGTCATCTTTAAAAGCAGATGCGAGCGCGTCTAGTGTCGAACACGCGTTCCCTAAACTTGTTACTCTCAACGGAAGCGCCGACGCATCGAGACGGGCAGGGAACAACAAGCGCTCTTTTTCCGCAACTTGAAGTTGAGTAGCGAGCTTCTTTTCCCGAACAAAAGCTTCGGCAATAATTTCAGCGCGCTCTTTATTCACCGTTCGAAGCTGAACCGACTTCAGCTGTTTATGAATCGAAACTAAATCAATCGACGCTAAAATAGGAAATAGCGCCAACGGAACCGCGCGTTGAAGAGCTAGGGACACAAACTTTGTTTGAAACTTCATGACTGATACTCCCAGAGCTAAGCCAATGTTATCCGCCAAGACTTGTTGCGCAGACGTTTTCGCTGCTATTTCACCTAAATTCTCCTCCAATGCGAATGTTTTTTGAATCGGCGGTCTGACAACGTTGCCAGTTGTTATCCCGATCGACTTGCCAACGTTTGCAACCGTGGCGATGGCCAAGAAATGTTTGGGAAAGAAGGGCGTTATCGTCTCTATAAACACAGCGCCTGTGTACACCAAGGAGGACGAAAATCGCAAACGCTTTACATCTGAATCAAAACTTCTACCAAAGTTAGTTGCCACAGAGAGCTTTCCTAATCTACCTAATCCATCTTTCAACACCCAATTCAAAGCCGCCGCGGCCGGTATTGATCTTGAAGCACCAAGACCGATAGCCGCAAGCATTTGTTGCGTCGCTAGAACCGTCATGCAAGAACTCGCGATTCGTTGCGTGAAGCGATATTTCGCATAGTCCCAATAATCCGACGTCACGGAAGTTTTCTGCGGGAAGAATGAGTCTCGGATGTTATCTATTTGTCGAAGGAAAGCTCGTTTTTTCCTACCCAAGTGTAACGGATCGAAAGAGAAAGCGCCGTTCTTGTTTGAGCTCAAGTCTCGTGCCTCCTCCGGCGACAGTAAACGAAGCTTGTTGCCATCGAGCGCATACTGAAGCTTAAAATTAGAGCCTTTCCGGCTTTCCCAAATAGACAGCGGAATGGCTCTTTTCTTGTTGTTTGTGTTCGTCGTGCCATCGCTCGCGTGCGTTCTCGATTTCTGCTTTTTGTTTTCACCTTTCGTCTTAGAAGAAGAGGAAGAAGAAGAGGTAACGGAGGCGAAGACGTTGCTGTTTTGACCAAGACGTCTCTGTTTCTGAACAAATCTCTTTTCAGCGACTGGATGTTGTTTCATATCATCGCGCGAGTGTGAATTCGTATTACCATTTGTTGCCGATGCGTACTCGTTTGTGCGCGAACGTTGATGTTGAAATCGGTGTTGCTGGCGGCGACAAGATGATGGCGAACTCATCTTCCTTTTCTCATGCGCAAGTTTCCCTCACTTCCTCGAGCGGTAACGAAAGTGAGAAGAAGGATAAAAAGACGGTTTGTTCCTCAGGATGAAATGTTCCGAGCGTGAATGAATGGAGCACGGATTCGCGCCTTCTCAGAGTTTCTCCACCGCGCATATAAAATGAGGATTGCGTTTGCGTGTTTGTGTCCTAAAAATCTGTGTGGCCTCATTTTATTTCAACCAACTGCGAGATATTCTCTCGCTCTAATAGTCTATTCCTAATACATCTAACGCTTTCTTCATATCATCGGGTAGAGGCGCTTCAAAACTCAGCCGTTCATTCGTCAAAGGATGCGTAACTTCTAATCGATACGCGTGTAACGCTTGCCTATCTAAATCTAAGCCATCTTTCGCCCATTTGCCCTTCGGTTTATCCGCTGACCATTTGTATCGCGGCTTGGAGGTGGAATCGTCCGACCACGCGTCGCAGCGTGGAACGACCCACCGCGCGTGTGGACCGTAGAGCATGTCGCCAAGAATTGGTAAACCGGCGTGTGCTAAATGAACGCGTATCTGATGTGTGCGACCTGTTTTTGGAGATGCCAACACGAGCGCTGCTACAGAAATGGGATTCCACGAGCCGCTTTCGTTTTTTTTCTCAACGTTCGTATTTTCTGTGCCCTCGAGCAAAATCGATACCCCACGCGCACGCTCCGTGGGTAAGCTATCTATCGCTAGTTCATCGTCTTTTTTCCAAGAAAAGAAATCGAACGTCGTCCTCGACTCTTTGGCCTCAAGGTCATCTGTTGCAAATGAAACTGCCCGCCCCTCTTTACACTTATTGCAACTTGAAATCGGCGCGTTTACTTCAAAAGCTTGCACTTCTTCTTTCCCCAGAGGCAGAACCCCAACACACAGTGCGAGGTATGTTTTCTTTGCCTCGCGTGTCATGAACTGCTCCGCAAAACCTCTCGTTAATAACGGATTCTTTACAAACAGAATGACACCAGAAGTGTCCATATCCAATCGGTGCACGATGTAACACTCTTTCCCGCCGAGGTGCGAAATACATCTGTTGATTAAGCTCGTTCCAGTGTGTCGATGGATTGGATGCGTTCGTAAATACGGCGGCTTATTGACGACTAATATATCTTCGTTTTCAAATATAACTTCAACTGGAGTCGTATCGTTATTGAGGGGTATGGATTTTGAATGTAACCTGAGCGCGTTCTTGACTCGAAGTTCGGTGACGTTCAAAGTTTGCGCAACTTCAGCATGCGACATTCGAGCGCCATCGGTGAAAGCCAAGCGTTTCATTTCCTCGAGCATTTCGTTCGCGTGCTTCTGTGCTTTTACCATGATTAAATCCATATCCTCGGTCATCCACGCTTCTTTCCCTACGGCGCTTTCGATATCCGGACAACATTTTTGAGTGTGACGCCGAAATACGGTTGCTTTGCATTGGGCGTTGCAAGCTGGACAAAAATACGACGGATGCGTTCGCTTATTCTCAGTCCGCGATGCGCGCCGAGACGGTCGAAACGTAATTTCACTGTTTGGATTCACCACTGTTTCGTTCCTAGTCATCTCACTACCATCTTCGTCAAGTGCATGGTTTAGAAATCCGCCGTCGGAAGCCATTCTCCTTTTCGTTACTACTTTCTTGGACAAAGTCGTCGTCGAGCGTCTGCTGCGTGCAATAGTTCCGGGTGATGATGCAGACGATGCAGAAGTTGATGTACGAGAAGTAAGAAGTCGTGGGAGCGCGTGCACGTGCGTTTTTATCGCACGAAGTATTAAGCTATGTCCTGGCCGGAGCATCTTTTGAAGGAAATTCGGCTACGCGTGTGTGCTCCATTTTTTTTCTTCATCCTTGTGCATGCGAAACGCGAAAAAGTATTGTACCGTAGATTACAAAGTTTATTACAAAAAGTAGCACGCGAGTTCCGGGATATTATGCAAAACCCCACGCTAAATCGGGATCATCTACTTCAACGTGAACGTCGCCGTCTTCAGACCATACGTATGCATCCCCGGCACCGACTCTTAAAACCTTCGGCACGTCTCCGATAGACAAATCGATAACCGTCGAAGCGAGTTGTTCAGCGTCCGTGCCGGCATCCAATACGAAGGCGCATCTCGAATATTCGTCTCTCATAACGATAGGTTGAACATCTCCATCAAAAGGTACCGTCGAACACATCAACGGCGCATCGAGCAAGTCGAGCAAGGCCAGAGTGACTTCGCAGTCAGGAAGTCTACATCCGATTGTCTTTCGCTGTTGGCATTTAGAAAGCCTGGTGTGCCCGGCCGATGAGGTATCCAGGAGACATATTTTCGGTAACGATTTTGATGCGGGTAAAATGAAAGTATACGGTCCTGGAAGGCACTTCCGAGCTAATTTGAACGGATCCGCCATTCCCGGTCGCGTCGCCGGCGGAAACCCGAGCGTATAGGTGTCGATATCTTGAAACCCTCTGCATAAGATGGATAACGGTTTGTTCGAGTCGATGCCTTTAATGGTGTATAGGTTCTGAATCGCGTCCTTATTATTCAAATCGGCGACGAACGAGTATTTTGTATCCGTGGGGATGATTCCAACGCCTCCTCTTCGCAGGAGGTCTGCGCACTCTTCCAGCGTTCTCATGTTTGGGTTCGTTCGTGTCACCTCGAACAGTTCAGCGGTATCTTCGGACAGTCCGATGCCCACTCCACCTCCACCTCCGCCAGCTCCGCCATTTTTATTCTTATTCCCTCGTTTAGCGCGCATTATTACGGCCCCGCCTCTTTTCACGCGCGTCAAATACGTCGCATTCGCACCTCTTCGCGACGACGACGACGACGACGACTCTGATTGGCAAACAAGAGACGACGAGTTTGTTAATAGTCTCGTTGCATTTAATGAGTGCATCATATTGGTCGTTCGCTTAGCCTTCTTTCCCTCTGCACGCGACTAAAACGTCTGTCTCGGTACGTTTCTCTCTTTCGACGCACTGTGCGTGCAATTCGTCTCGAGTGCTTCACGCGTCCGCGCTAAAAGGTTTTTCTAAAGAATTCTCCCACGCGACACACAGTGACGTCCTCTCTCTTACAGTCTATCTGCTTTTTTCAGAGGAAGAGAAAACAAGAAAAAGTTCATCGTCTATCTTTGGGACAACTCGATCCAAGTGGTTTTAGATACCCTCACACATAGCGCACGACTACGCGCTCGTTCTATTTCCGTCGCGTATTTGTCTCGCGGCATACACGTCTCTCCCTTATTATATACAGACGTACACACATACATATTCATCGGGAGGAAAGTACGTATACTAGAGAACAATCTTCTGTCCCACACACTGATTTGTTCAAGAAGAAACAACAACAACAACGAAATCGAGCGCGTGTTGGTGTATTTGTATAAAGAAGAAGGAGAAGAAGAAGGAAAAGAAGAAGAAGAGGACATTAAGTGAGTGAAAGGGAGGGAGAAGACCTGTGATTTTGAAACATGAGCTCACGTCAGCACTCTCCGAAGGCGTCCAAGCCGTTTGCGAAATCACCGACGCTTTGGCTCGCCGGAGTCTCTCGCTCGTTGGAGGAACCGAAAAATAGAAGAGCAGTGTTTTCTATTTTAGCACTTTTGACTGGATTAGTTGCGCTCACGGCGTTATTTGAAACCGAAAACCAACTGTTTCCGGTGCAACGATCGCTCATTCCCATCAACGCGGACCAAATTTACAGAAGAGTGTGGAACGATCCGTGGAACTCGGGCACTTCGAGCGCGTCGTCGAAATCATCGGACGGAAGCAACAACACATTTACGACGAGACAATCAAAACCGAAAGTTATCATCGAAGGGAAGCGCGATAAATCGAATCAAAAAGATCTCACTCGTTCCTGGCAAGGCGTGTTGTCCGTTGTCGTTTTTGTTTGCGGGTACGCACTCGCCATCGCCGAGGAATCGATCGGACGCGGATTTAAGAAATCGATTCCCATTACCGTCGCCGCTGGGATCATCTGGGTATTAGTCGCCTTGGGTTATCGCGATAAAGGACATGCCGTCGCTCTGGTGACGCAAGCCGCTCGACATAATCTCACAGAGTTTGTCGAAGTGTTTCTGTTTCTTTTATGCGCCATGACTTTCATTAATACGATGACTCAGCTCAACGTTTTCGCGCGCATTCGCTCCTGGTTACAAGAGAGTGGATTTTCGTATCGCAGTTGCTTCTGGGTCACTGGAACTGTTGCTTTTTGGTTGTCGCCAATTGCGGATAACCTAACGACCGCCGTTCTGATGGGTGCAGTCGTCTCAGCTGTAGGTAAAGGCGAGCCAGAGTACGTGGCAATGTGTTGCGTGAACATCGTCGTCGCCGCAAATTCTGGCGGAGCATTTAGTCCCTTTGGTGATTTGACGACGCTCATGGTGTGGCAGCGAGGCACACTGTCACTCGCAGATTTTCCTCGTCTTCTTATTCCGAGCATAGTCAACTGGGTCGTTCCGGCGTGTTTGATGCACCCGTACGTTAAAGATGGTGCGCCCCAGAAAGCGTCAGAGGAAGATCTTGCGAGTTCGCGCTTGAAACCAGGTGCCGTTGAAGTCATCTGTTTATTTCTGGGGACAGTCGTCATGACGGCCATGTTTCACTCCTACGCGCACCTTCCACCTGTTTTGGGCATGATGACCGGTTTAGGATTGCTTAAACTGTTCGGATGGAGTCGGACGTCAAAGACTTCCTCCCAAAGAGGAACTATGAGCGACGACGCTGGGGGAGGTAATTATAGTTTAGAAATGGATGGAGTGCTGAACCAAAAGGATGACTTGGAGTACGCGCGAACGAAAAAAGGGAACGATAGAGCTTTAGATATTTTTAAGCGATTAGAACAAACGGAGTGGGATACGTTAATTTTTTTCTACGGCGTGATCATGTGCGTCGGAGGCTTAGGTGTCTTAGGATATTTAGAACTACTTTCGCACAACTCGTTTCGCGTTTTGGGGGCAAACGCGGCGTGTATTCTCATTGGATTATTGAGTGCGGTCATTGATAACATACCGATGATGTATGCGGTTTTATCCACCGAACCAGCCATGTCAAAATCCGAATGGCTGCTCATCACCCTCTCGGCGGGAGTCGGTGGGAGCTTATTTTCAGTCGGCTCTGCTGCGGGCGTAGGTTTGATGGGTGTTTCGCACTCGTACACCTTTTTATCTCATCTCAGATGGACTCCAATCGTGCTGGTTGGATACTTTGCGTCTATTTTAACCCACTTTATGGTAAATGGAATGTAGAGATTGTAATCAAATAATACTAATAATATTGTCGTCGCTTTTCAATATACGGAAGATGTCTTGTGTTTGCCTTCGAAATCCCTGCTCCTCGAAAAATAGGGGATTACTCGTATTGTAAAACTTTATCCTCACACACGGGATGAACACCACCGGAGTAAATCAGTACAATTCCAAGTTCGTTGCGCGCAGTTTGGCGAAGAAAGTATACCAACGCTCTACTCGTCACTGTGTCTCGATTCAGCGTTCTTCACGGTCGAAGATGGTAAGCGAGGAAGAAGTAAATTACGAAATAGGGCAGCGCATAGAAACACAAGAAGATGCTGCGGTTTTTATAAAGGCAGAAACGGAAAAGGGAACAATCTTGAGCGAGCGTGGGTACGGTGCGTGCAAACCGCCATTCTCGTACTGGCCGTACTTTTTGCGGTGTGCAAATCGGCCGTTTGATGCTACGAACGATAGAGAAGGATACATTAATCTCGCAGTTGCTCAAAATTTCCTCGCCAAACAAGACGTGCAGGACAAAGTGAAAGAGATATGTAAGAATAACGAAAACGATGCTTTGATATTTGGCCTCGAGGCGGCTGGTTATGACAATATGAAGGGAATCGAAAGATTGAGGAAAGCGTTCAGTAATCACGCTAATAGAATAATTTCTCCAAACTTCGCGTGGCACGAGGACGACGTGTGCGTATCCTCGGGCGTCGGCGCTTGCATTGACAACCTAGTCTTTGCGATTGCAGACTCGAATGATTTCATTCTTATTCCAGCACCTTATTATCCAGCATTCACAAACGATTTAGGAGTTCGCTGTAGAGTACGAGCCGTGCCTGTATATAATTCGAGCGGAGATGTGACAGTGCTACCCTCGCTCGAAGATTTTAAACGTGCCGAAGAAAACGCCGTCGGCGAAGGCGAAGGAATGTGTCGGGCGTTACTCTTAACAAACCCGAACAACCCTTTAGGAATTATATATGAGCCAGGAGACTACAGAAGGTGTGTTGATTGGGCACTGGAGAAACAAATTCACTGTATTTCGGATGAGGTATACGCCGGAAGCATTTACGATAGCGAAATGAACGCGAAGACGCGCGGCTTTATCAGCGCTGCGGAGCTGGTCGAAGAGCACACTCCCTACGGCCCGCATATACTCACCGGGCTCTCGAAGGACTTTTGTGCATCAGGTTACAGAGTAGGAGCTATATTAACAAAATCAAAACCTGTGCAAACTGCACTGTCGAACGTTTCTTACTTTTGTGCCGTTCCGGGACCGTTTCAACACGTGATTGCGGCAATGCTTGAAGATGAAGTTTGGGTCGATGAGCTTTTCTCAATGAATAGAACGCGTTTGAAGCAATCGCGAGATGTGCTCGTCGCGTCGTTAAATGAAAAAAAGATACCTCACATCGTTCCAAACGCAGGCTTATTCATTTGGATTGATTTATCCAACGAGTTGAAAGAGCAAACATTCGAAGAAGAAAAGAAACTATGGAAAATTTTATTCGAAGAGACGCATCTCATGCTCACTCCAGGTAAAGACGCAAAGAACAAGAAACCGGGGACTTTCCGTGCATGTTTTGCAGCGACGCCGTTTGAGTCTCTGAAAGTCGCAATCGAACGAATATCAACTGGATTGGAAATGTATAGAAATTTGTAGAAACCATCATGTACCCTATTAATTTAAAACATACACCTTCACTTACTATTTGTTGGCGTCATCTTCTACTGATTTCTTTTTTTTCACGGCTACTCCCGTCACTTTCTTCTTCTTTTTCTTTTCCTTCGTGTCGGTCGTCTTTTTATCGTTATCATCAACTGAGTCATCTGACGTTTTCTCTAACGCTTTGACTTTTTTTTTAAGTTCTTCAGCAAGTGTTGGAGGGAACTTTGCGAAAGTTTTGAAAGCCCACGGCGACGTGTTACTCATAGACACCTCTTGCTCTTTTGCCGCTGGAACTGCTTTTCCGAAAAAGTTCGAGGAGCTCGACGAATTTTCTCCAATCAGACGAAGAGCTTCGCGAATAGCCGCATCGAGTTGTTCGTCGACTTCGTTCATATTACCAGGTGCTCTTTTCACTTCCACGTCTGGTATGACGCCTGTGTTTTCAACTGAATTTGTCAAGTTGTTGTGTTCATTTTCGTCGTCATCTTGGAGACATACGTTTTGGGTAGGCATGCTCAGAACAGAACCGTCATTTAAGACATCTGATCGGCTCACCGCTAACAACCCTCCCCAGGTCCGTTCGCCAACGACAGATCCGATTCCTAGTTTCTGAAACGCGTGCGCGGCAAGTTCTGCGTCACTTCCAGTATTTTCATCTACTAACGCAACCATTCCAACACTTGAAGGAGAGCGGGGCGGATAAATAAGTGGTGATCCTCGTCGTGGAACATCCATTGCAAGCGCTCGTTGCGTTAATGTTTGTAAGAGGAGTGCGCTGATATTGCCACCTCCGTTACCTCTTAAGTCTATGATTAAAACACGTTGATTAATCGATTCAGTTTGATATGACCGCCAGAATTGCGAAAACCCGAGTCTCTCCATATCACTCAAGTGGAGATAACCTACTTTGTCGTCGCTGGTTTTGTGCACGTACTCTGTTCTTTTATTGATGCAGTCGCGATAACGTGGATCTAGTTCTTGACTCAGGGCGCGTGTGCGTGTCGCTACTAAATCACCGCTATCTTTTTTCAAAACCGAAAGGAGAACTTCGCGGCCTGCGGTTTCGTATAAAAGCATTCCGGGAGTTTTTTCCGGTGTTAAACGAACTCGGTTGATTGCTCCGAGTACGTCTCCTACCTGTATATCAGCACTCGCTCTGTACAAAGATCCAGAATTTTGTGACGACCACGGGTCGCCTTTCACGATTGATTGGATTTCGTAACCACCGAGGGAATCGTCCCACTCAGAGAAATTCGCTCCCAAGAAACCAGGTTGATGGTCGCGATCGAGTTCAGCCCGTCCGTCATCCCCAATTGATACGTGCGCATGTGAAAACCCAAGTTCACTGAGCATATCTGATACTACAACTGCAAACTCCGCGCGTGTATTTATCCTTGGTAGCGTACTCACTGCCGTTCTCAACGCTTCCTTCCAATCAAAGTCTTCACGTGATAACGGGTCGATGAACAAATCGTCGCGAACACGTCGCCATATTTCTAATAACATTTGGGCCCACTCATCTTTTGGGCGAACTAATACTCGCACACGATCTAGAGATATTGTACCTGATTTACGCGTGCGATACAAAAGATCGTCGGAATCTTCATCCTCTGGTTTTGATCCTGCCTTATACGCGGTTAACTCAGACGTGTATCCCTTTTCGGACTTCTCGAGCACCATAATCTTTTTATTCATCGATACGTGAACATCCGTGACTCCACTAGAAACGAGAACTTGTGCCGATAGATCGCGAACGTCGAATGAAATGAGCGAACCGCCTCGTTCCTGGTCCAAGTCATCCTCGCTGCTTGTTAAATTGACTTCTCCGCTCGATATGGTTGGATATTTAACAACCATGAATCGATCGTGTCGTATGGCAACCAAATCGCTATATCTACCTAATGGTAATGGGAGCGCGACAGCGCGCTCTGCTATACCATCAAAGTCAATCTCAATAGGATTTGGCGGTTTGTCGTGGAGTGCGTCCTCCTCCTCCTCCTCCTCCTCCTCGTCATCTTCGTCATCTCGGTTAACATCCTTATCTCTCCTTTCTTTCGATTTCGATTTCATGCCTTTATCCTCCTCTTTTTCTTCCTCTCCCTCTTCCTTTTTATCCTTGCCATCTTCCTCGTCGTTCTCATTCTTATCGTCGTCTAGATCTGCATCGCCGAGAGCGAGGGATTCAGTGTAGGACTCGTCTCCCACCGGGCGAATCTCTTTCAGGTGCGGATCCCGGACGTTTTTACGTAAACGCAAACAATACACGGTTTCGAGGTGAGGAAAGCTCATGCCTTGCAGAAGTGCATCGTACTGTGGCTGAAGCTCTCGCGCGCTGAGAAAAAATAGATAGCGTCCGTCCGGGTCCCACGACGCGCATGAATCTCCTAAAATTGGTTTTGTCACAGTTTGCGTTGCCCCGGTACGGACGTCCAGAATTTTAATGACTTCCGCGTCTCGTCGACGAAACGTGTAGGCTATCCAGTTTCCACACGGCGACCACGAGCATTGATACATTCCACGATCTTCAAGACTTTTATCTGCAAGTTTGGTCTCTCCCGTGTTAATGTCTATTACTAAGAGTTCGGCGCGGTGATTTACTACGCACGCGAGTGGAGCTTCCGGCGATAGTACCATTTCTTCCACGCGTCCAAGAGTTCGGGGAGGAATATTCAGTCGCTTTGGCATTCTCCGATTATCTTCCCAGTGTACTTCTATATCATCCTCACCTGTCTGATCGCTGACAATTACGAGTCGTTCCGCGTCGTAAGTGAACCTCGCGAACCTACTCCTCGCCTGCGCATTCGATTCGCGCATAATTTTTGCGCATAAAGCGCTACCCATAGGATCTTCACTGTTTTCTTCTTTTTCATCTTTTCGAGGCTTTATTGGAGCGTATTTCAAAGCTGGTCCGTCCCAGAGACCAAAAGAGTTTACTTCTCCGCGTACAATCGTCGTCATAAAACGACCGGCGGGATCTATATCCCAATCTTGGACGTAGTGCTCGGAGGTGACGTATCGTTGTTCCAGCTGCTTTCTAGGTCCGGTCCATTTGAACGCAACCTGCTGTATACTATCGCTTCCCTTTTTCAAATCAGCTGTGTAGAGATGGCCACATCGGGATGCATACGTGCACTTCCCGGATGGTTCTATAGAATACGATTGAATACTCGCGTCCTTCACGAGAAGCGTCGGCTGGCGCGAAAGCTCATTCTGCGCGTTGTCTGCTACAGAAAATGACCACAATCCTCGCTCACCTTGTTTTGACTCGGCTAAGAACACCATCGCGGAGTTGTCCAACCACTTTGGCTGCGATACAAACGTGAAGAAATCATCCAAAGCATCTACTCGTTTAAAGTCTGTGTATGTTTTACCATCTTTTCCTTGAGGATTGGGGCAACTGTTTTTGGCAATCCAGACGTCTCCGCTGGCTCCGCCACCATACTTCCTCCACGGTCTCGTTGCCTGAGTATTACGACCAAACAAAGCTAATGTACCGTCAACATTCACTTCAAATGCAGTCGCCGGTCCCAAGTTTAGCTTTTTCGGATGCATCGCAATGGGCATATCGGATTTTTTTTCTTGATTCTTATAATCCAGACGTAACGTATACACGTCCGTTTCGTCCGGCGTTTGTTGTTGTGAAGAAGATGCAAAGAACAGCTCACTCCCGTCATCCGAAAAAGAAAGTGGTCTTATAAAATCAGCACCCATATACGTGATTTGTTTAACCGCACCTCCCTCAGTTGGAACGAGAAAGAGTTCCATGGCGTAATATTCTATCGCCGCAAATACGACGAAAGTCCCGCATTTGGAGATTAGAGGTGAAAAGCACTCTCCCGTAGCTGTCGTGAGTCGATGCGGTCGTATCTTCTGTTTCTGATCATTAGCATTCACAAAAATGGAATACAGTTCGTCCTCGGCGACAAATACAATTGTCATTTCGTTTTCATCTGATGCGGAAGTCGAGGGCGCTACTTGCGGTTGCTGAACGAACGCGCCGTCGTCGCCGTCTTCGTTGGCGTCGTTCGTCGCCTCAATTGCATTATCCGAATCGCGCAGGCGAGAACCGCGCTCGCGTCGTCGTCGTCGTCTCGCGTTCGTCTGAGAACACTTCGATGGTGAAACCCGAGAGAAAGTAGACACGTCTTGAAAACGCGCGGCCCTCATTGATACCGTTCGGTCAGCGAAGATATGATGGGTTACCTGCTCTCCTTTTTTGTTGTGGGGGTAATTTCTAACACCACAACCACTTTGATATCACAAAAAGTACAACCACACCACAATCCACATCCTCCAATAATAATCCCCTAAAAAAAGGGCGACAAGGAATCCTCCTTCCTTCCTCCTTTATTTAGTTTGCAGGAAGGCGATGAAGAAAAGAGGAAAGATATTTGTGGGGTTGGAAAGTTGCTTGGATGCGTTTGGGGGCATCGAACAAAACTTTCGAAACGTGTGCGAAGAAATCGAATATGTCGCAACGTATTACGTGATTTTTTCGAAAGCCGATTTGAAGTCCCTCGTGAAGTGTTCGGAAAGATTGATGGTCGATGAAAACGGAAGAGAGAGACACGAAATTGAAAGAAAAGCTGCCATTCGAGCTGTCGAGGCTGTGCGAGCCATTCCAAAGTTGAAATCGAGCGACAAGAAACATCTGGCAAAACGCATCAAGTCAGCTCATATTTCTACTAGGAGAAAGGAAAGAAATACAAAGAATATGGAAAGAGAAGAAGAAGAAGAAGAAGAAGAAGAAGAAGAAGAAGAACAAGGTGAAGCGATGATTGCGCGACTCCCCGACGAAATCATGCGAGAAATATTTGCTCACTTTAGAAGTAAAACGGATGTAGCTGTGGCGTCGTGCGTGTGTGCGCGCTGGAAGCGTATTTTGTCGTGTCAGAAGAAAGAAAAGAGCAATTGGTACGCCGCGTTACATATGGACAGAGAAACCGGACGTTGTACCACGCGCGATGGAAGATTAGTGTGGGAAACGATGGTAAAGAATATTGCAAATTCGGGTGTCGATGATGAGGAACATGTAGCGCTTAAATCCAAGATAGAAGTATACGCCTTCATAAGGGAAAATGTTCGCTCGCAAAGAAGAAGAGAGATAGACTCGGATTTCTCAGACACGACGAGCGAAGACGATGATGAGGATGAGGATGATGAGATGAAGGAGGAGGTGAACGACGTCGACGATACCGACATCAAGAAACGAGTGATGTCGCACCGATTTTGGAACGTCCGTAAATATCTGTAAGTTCGTGTATAGAAAAAAGTATGACGTGTAAGTTTTAGCGGGGAGAGGGCAATAGTAATAGATTCTTAGGGGTTGTTTTGGATCAAAGTTTGTATGGTGTAGTTTTTGCTTTTACGCGATGAAATGACACTGACTATCCGCCCTCTTGATCTTTTCTGGCCAAAGCGAGCGCCGCACTAACTGGATTTGGAATTTCAGACGGTGAATCAACCGCGTACGCTCCGCCGCTACCGAATTGGTCGTCCGGCGGTTGATACGCCCTCGCCGAAGCGTTGGATAGGGGTGTTACAGTCGGCGTGTGTGGGTTTTGTTCCCCACCTATCGGAGTATGAAACGTAGCCTGTGGAGATCCCCCCATTTCAATTTCTTGCACACCCTTCCTCTCACCAGTTCTATAATCCAATTGCGCGCCATTTTCGTACACATACGCGCCAGGTCCTGGATTTGCGCTCCACGCCGCTCTGCGAATGCTCTGAGCGTTCCTTCGTTTCTGTCTTTGCTTTACGCAGCAAACAGTACCGACGATCGCGAGTACGAGTAGAATAATAACAACTGCAAAACCTATCGTGAGCTCTTTTTTGGTATATTTGGAGGATGTTGTTGAAGAAGTTCCGAGCGGATCGATTCCAATATTTTCGCATTGTGCGCCGTAATATCCCGAAATGCAATTACACCCACTTCCCGCGCACTCACCTCCGTTTTCGCAATATGCCACCGGATGGAATTCATCGCACTTGTTCACAGACTTCTCGCAGTGTTCCCCGGCATAACTTCCCGTGCACGTGCACGATGCTAATCCACCAGTGTTGCACACGCCGCTGTTTAAGCAATAATGGTTGCTACCTACGCAATCTTGGATATTTTGTACTTCCGTTTGACACTGGTTTCCCGTAAAGTGTGGGTCACAACGGCAGCCAGAACCTGAACCCGAAATTGGGCATAAACCATCGTTGTAGCACTCGACCCCCCCCGGGCACGCGTTAACTTTTACGCCACAATCACTCTGTCCATAATCTGGAGGACATAAACACTTCGTTGGGCTGTCAGGGTCGCAATATCCGCCGTTTTTACATTCTGTAGTCCCACACGGAACGTCGTCGCACGATGGGCCTTGACAACTTCCATTCCAGGATGCCGCTCGCACTTCTTTAAAGCCGACAGAAAGAAGAACACAGAAGAACGAGAGGAGCACGACGTGAAACCTCGCCGCGTGTAGATTATTAGTGCTTTGATGTGGCCGCTTCGCGATCATCTTATATATCTATATATACAAACACACGCGCGCGCTCGTGGGTTCTTGGGTTCTCGATTCGTCGCTTTTGTTTTCTGTGAGTTGAGGAAAAAATGAGGAAAAAGGGCGTGTGTACAAAGTCAAACTTCAAAAGAATATTTGTAGATTTGCGAGACACAGAGAGAGGAGGAAGAGAAAGAGGAAGAGGAGGAGGAAGAGATCGATAAACGAGTAACGCAGAAGGAACGACACGAAGAATGACTTCAACCTCCTACTCGCATCATCCTCATCGTCCTCATCGACACTTGGAAGATGTTCACGAAGACAGCTTTCGCGTGCATTACAGAATAAATGCACTCTCAAAATCAGAAGCGCTATCCATCGTCGACGAACTTCGGTACGAGCAAACCGTGGAGCTTCCCGAACAGCTCGTGCCGAGAGAATCCTGGATTGGACGCAACGTTGTTGGGCAAATAAACGCGCTGGAAGAAGAAAGTGAAGGAGGAGAAGGAGGAGAAGGAAAAGGAGCAAAGAGCGACGGCGCCGTCGGAAAAGACGAAAAAACACGCTTCGTGGCGAAAGTGACATATCGCAACGAAACGAGCGGGAACGAATTGCCTCAGCTCATCAATGTCATATTCGGCAACACTTCGATTAAAGAGAATGTGATGGTGATTGATATAGAGTTTGGGAAACACGTAGAGTCATCGTTTCGCGGGCCCAGATTTGGAGTTCGCGGGTTACGGAAGCTACTGAACGTAAAGTATGGACCGTTGCTGATGACGGCGCTGAAGCCGATGGGGACGTCATCGGATAAGCTCGCCGAAATGGCCTTTGCATTCGCACTCGGTGGTATTGACATCATAAAAGACGACCATGGCTTAGCGAATCAAGTGTACGCACCTTTTGAAGAACGCGTGACGAAGTGTGCTCAAGCTGTACGTCGAGCGAATGATATTACTGGAAGAAACTGTTTGTACGCGCCGTGTTTGAACGTTCCGGCGCACTTAGTTTTAAAGCGCGCAGAGTTTGCCAAGCGCGCAGGGTGTGGTGCAGTCTTGATGCTTCCAGGAATCACCGGACTCGACGTTTGCCGTGCCTTGGCGGAAGACGACGATTTCAATCTTCCAATCATAGCGCACCCGGCTATATCTGGCGCTATGCTCGGCGGCGGATCAAAGAATGAAGTCAGAGGTTTTTCTCACGGTGTACTCTTAGGTTTACTTCCTCGTTTGGCAGGCTGCGATGCGACGATATTCCCAAATTTCGGTGGTCGATTTGGTTTTTCCAAAGATGAATGCAAAGATATCCAAAAAGCGTGTACGAGTATTCTAGGCTCGAAACCGGCTATCTTCCCGTCGCCGGGTGGCGGGATGACTCTCGAGAGGATTAAGAGCATGCGCCAATTCTACGGTGGTCAAGACGTGTTGTTACTCATCGGTGGAAGTTTATACTCCCACTCGAACGACTTGACGGCTAATGCGCGTCACTTTTTACAAATGTCCGGCCGAATTGATGCCTACGGGCCCAACGAGCGCCCCATCGACGGTTTGAATCACAATGGAATTACGAACTTGTACTCTCCACAACAACACGATAACGTAGAAAAGTCAAATTTACGTACGAATATTAGCGATCGTGAAGCGACAGCGTCGCGTTTTGAAAGCATATTTGCAGCGTCTCCTGCGCATTTGAAGCAACGCCAATCTCCGTCTCCGCATCGGCTGTCGTATTATGATGACGACAAAACGAAAGTTACGCCAACGAAACAGAGCGATCGGTACGATGACAATCACCATGGACACAACCGTCTTACAACAACACCTTCTCATTACGCGCCAATGACACCATCGAGTGCTGAAGTGAGCGAATTACGGGAGAAAAATGCCGCTTTAGAGAAAAAGCTAGACGAGCTCACCTCTCTGGTGGCCAAATTAGCGCATAGCGCGGATGCGAAGAGTTCCTCCGCAAATCACAGACACGCCACAGACGGTCCTTTAGAAGGTAACCATAGTAAAGTGCTGATAAAGAAAGAGAAGAAGTTCATGTGGAACCGCGTTGAAAGGGAAATGTACAAAATGGACGGTGGTAGTTTCAAAGGATGTTCGCGAGTTGAACTCATCGGGAAAAGGGGCGAATCGACGAATTTTCATGTTCGATACTTTGAAGTGGCTCCTGGTGGATGGACGACGTTGGAACATCACCAACACGAGCACGTTGTTGTTATCGTGCGTGGTTCCGGGTACATTCAGCTCGGGAGCGAAGCGTATGCCATGCATGTTGGCGATGTCGGTTACACGGCGCCGGGAGATGTCCATCAACTTCGATGCGCCGAGGAAGCGACGGATAATTTTGGGTTTATTTGCATCGTGTCGGCGGAGAGAGACAGGCCAATAGAGGTCGACGCGAGCGAACACTTGATATATTGCGAAAGCGTCTCCGGTAACCATCTCGAAGACGCTATTCGAAAATCTTTGCAAGCGCAAGCGAAACATCGCGCGGCACAGGAAAAGCTGAAAAACCCAGACGGATCCTACGCCGAAGGTAGCGCGTGCGAATGGCGCCCTCCGGGAAAGAAGTGAGCATGGGATGATATGGTAGCAATCGTTGATAGCTTATGACAAA
>JACLAA010004567.1_pt1 | contig 22232 bp, 15 predicted proteins | sample 8027891 | NCBI WGS metagenome assembly JACLAA01 (sample SAMN15724900, study PRJNA655200) | protist metagenome | isolation source: fluorescence activated cell sorting (FACS) single amplified genomes of... | place: Spain: Blaines Bay Microbial Observatory, Mediterranean Sea | collected 2016-01-19 | reverse complement strand
CTTCATTTCACTACTATTCACATACCAGTAACAGAACTCAGGCGTGTCCCAACTCTATGATTTTTGGAAAGATAATCTGTAAAACGTTTGCTACGAGCGCGCAAAAAACAAAGAAGGAAACAACCGTCCCAGTCGTGAAGAAATCGACCCATCTTTCGTATCGAATCGTTCTTTCGCTCGGCTTGAAATCTTTGAGCTTTTCCATTTTGCTCTCGTGATTGTACGCGTTCGCCCATTCATCCGCCCAAGAGTGCCTGATGGCTTCGGCAAAATCCTCAAATACAGGGTAACTATCGCTATGGATTACGGACGAATACGCTACTGGTAAAACGTGGTTTCGCTCCGCGGCGAAACGTTTTTGCGACAGCACTTTCTCTTTTCCCGCGCAAATGATAATTTGAACGGGAAGTTTCCTAGAGTGCGCGTATCTCAACATCCCGCGTTTGAGCGGTAAGCTGTGCGGTTTAATATTTCTCGTTCCTTCTGGGTAGCACAAGAAACCCGGGAAATATTGTTCGAATCGAGACCAGTGCTTGTCTATGCTATTGTTCAGTTCTTCGTGACCGCCACCTTTGTCCCTTCGAAATGGAAAGACTGCGCCAACGAAGACGGCGGGTACCATGAAGACCGGGAATACGTACATCACGAGCATTCTCGACAGAGTAAATGATCGTCCTTCGCACAAGGACATGTCGATGAAGAAGTCCGCCCACGCGCGGTGGTTGCACAGATACACGCATTTGCCGTCTCTGTAAAGTTGTTTCTGGGAAACGATTTTAAATCGGACGTTCATAACGTTTGAAGTCATGAAGTCGGCCCATATTTGCGTAATCGGTGGTCGTATTTCCTTGGAGAAGTTCCAAACGCCGTGGAGTGTTCCTCGCGTGAGCAAAGAGAGTGGATAGGAGAAGGCGAGAATCGGAAACGCAATCAAAAGCGCGATGAGATTTACACCTTTTTCCGCGAGACTTCTAGTGTCGACGTATTTGTCTCGCGAAGAGCTTGGACTCTCGAGCTTTTTCGATGGAGAAGAAAGCCCCATTTCAGAATTATACGATGGTGACAGAGAGCGTATTTATATACAGCGTGGTGAAGTGCTTATCGTTCACTTTTTGTTGTTGTTGTTGTTGTTATGAAGAAGAAAAGTAGAACAGAAATGAGAGTTTTTGGAAAGAAGAAAAGTTCTGTGTGAGTTCAAACGACGAACATCACAAATCAACACGCTCTTTTGTCGCGCTAGAATACAGATACAACATAACATCAACAAGAAGCGCGAGGAGCGAGAGAGTGAAACAAAAAATGCGCACAGAATAGCGCGAGAAAGATACACATAGGGGACGTGGGGAGAATATTAAGTGTGTGAGCCTTTTTATAACATTAGGGGTCCCGCGATGGGCTTTTGGAACCGCCGTAATAATTCGGGTGAAGACGAACAGCCGTCCACTTCCTCTCCGCACCCTTTCCCACACGATGAAAAAGATGGGTTATATCGTAAACACCAAGGTCAGGTGCTTTATGATACCGATAAGCGCGCGAAACCGCATCGTTGCAACGATAGATTAGAAGATGTTATTTGTTCTCTTTATGCGGGAGGTAATTTATTCTTAACCGTACCAAAGGTTTGGAGCACATTTACGGAGTGCATGCGATCGAAAGAGGGCGAAGAACCGGACGTGCCGTACGTGTACCACACGCCTCCATCGTCGAGGCTCCCTCGGAGCCGGCGGTAAAAATAATATTAGCATAGCGTATAACCTTAATATTTATATTTTACAAATATTGAAAAGCGAAAGTTATGCGCGCTTATGCGCGCTTCACACGTGGTAAATAGCGCTTGATTAGGTCAGGCTACACACATTTCTGATAGTTTTAGTAATACATTAACATCGCGCTCACAAACAACTCACCACAATCGCTGGGATAATCATGCCTTTTGCGTCCTCGAAGATGTCCAAACATTCGAGTAAATCATTATCGATGTCGTCGAGAAGCGATGCGACAACTTCCAAAACTGTTGGAATGTTTCCTCCCGCATTTGTAGAATATGCTCCCAGTGCTTCAACTTCAGTCGAAACGGCATTTCGGAACAAACGAATTTCGTTCTCAACCCTGCAAATTGTTGTTTCTACGTACTTCGCGCGAGATTCGACCGTCGAACCCCAACGCGATACATCGATTTCGTCTTTGCTCAACGCTTCGCTCACCTCCTCAAATTGTTGCATACCAAAAACCGTCAATTCGGTAAAGGCAACTATCGCGCTTTCTCGAACACCCTCGAGTTCATTTTCTGCTATTTCTATCATGTTTAGCGCTTTTTTCGTTGCACTTTCATCCGGCTTTCTCATCGCCTCCTGCAAAAGTGCGCTTACGCGCTGAACTGATTCTGCTACCTTTTGAGCGTGAATCTTCCCGGATTTCTTCACAGGAGAGGTTTCCGCTTCGTGATTATGCATATCCATCTCTTCAAATTCCTGATTCGTATTAATTTTCAAAGGTGACCCCATTTCTTGACTTTGTGCAGGAGATAAGATATCGGCGCACGCCTTGGCCATAAAATTAGCCGCCTCGAAATCGAGCGCTTTAAATTTTTCTTCGGCATCCTTCGTCTTCACGTCGATTGCATCTAAGTACTCAAACACCCCGTACTCTTGCAGCTTTTCCGCTAAGCGACTACTTGCGCGTGTTTCATCTTCAATCCCCGCAGCTATTACTTTCGTGGCGTTGGCAAGAACTTTTTCTATACCGAATAAGGCGCTCTTTCCGTATTTCTCCGCCGTTGCTCCTAATCCCTTTTCTTTAATCGAACCTTCGACGTCGCTTGCTAATTTCTTACCTTTGTTTGTAATACCACCAATTGCGTGCCAAGTTTTTGAAGCGAGCTTCTCTGCAATCTCTAACGCGTCGACTTCATCTCGCGCACGTTGTCTCGTGCGATCATCTTCGCCGAGTTCTGTTGTTGTTGGTATTTTTGTTGAAGGCGCTGCGACATCATCACCGGCGATGTGTTTGCTAAGTTCTCGTATATCGCTCGTCATTTGGCGAGTAAACTCGTGCGATTTCATAGCGGTCACTGTTTTGGACGCAGCGCTTTTCAATGCTTTGAAACTCCCGAATAAACCACCAACTACTGTCGACGATTGCGCGAGCTCGTCAAACTCGTTTGGCGGTTGATGATGGTGCGCGTTATTTCTCTCTCCAACAGCGTCTAGTACCTCTATCGTAGCCTGCTCGCTTTTCTTTGCTTCAAACGACGCAGCCTCCGTTTCGCGGCGTGCTTTCAATTCGTCAGCTTTAACTCGAGCAGCAACTTCTTTTCTCAAGGTTTCTTCTCGCTCGCGTCTCTCTTCTTCCATCTGACGCGTTGCCTCTAGTTCCGCTTTGGCTTTTTCTTCTCTCATCCTTTTCTCCTGCTCTTCAAATTGCCTTTTCGCTTCTGCCTCTTCCTCCTCTTGTTTCTTTCGAGCAGCTGCAATTTCCGCAGCCCGACGAGCCTCCAATTCAACTTGCTCACGTCTTTGCTTTTCTCGCTCTTCTTCGCGTTCTCTCTTTGCTTCTTCTTCTTCTTGTTCATTCCTCTTCCTCTCGCGTTCTTGTTCTTGTTTTTCGACGGCATTCAAAACTGTTTCCTGTTTCTCCTCCTCCTCCTTTTTCTTGGTATTGTCCTCGTCGTCCTCGTCAGAATCTAACCAGTCATCAATCTCATCCTCATCGATTGTATCGTCGTCGTCGTCGTTGTTGTTATCTTTAGCGGACGACATTTTGATTCGTTGATATATATTATGCTTTCTGCTTTCTGTTTTCGTGCAGAGGGGGAGATTTTTATACCGCAGAGTTTTCACGCGAACACACATTACCTAATAATAATTCATTGTTCCGGTAAGAGTTGATTTCGTATGGACGATGAAAACGCATTGCGCGCAGACATTCAGAACTTTCTTGTAACGACAGCAAAGTCATTTTTACCTAACCAACTCGTCGATGAAGTCTTCCAGTTGGCAAGGAATGTCGTCACTAAAACGACGAGAAAAGGCTCCGCTGACTTCGCGTGTAAAGCGTTCGTGTGTCTTTTTGCAACTTTGAAAAGGATGGCCACGTCGGGGAGAGGAGCAGAAGATGAGGACGAGGAGGAAGAAACGGACGAAGAAGAAGATGAGAACGCTAACCGAGAAGCTCTGTTAAAATCGACGACAATGAACACTCCCAATACCACGACTTCCACTAAAAATGAGAAAAACTATCACCTGTGTTATCGTCGCAAAGCAGGCGAGTCAGATGTGCGTGTGCTTGTACTGTATCGGGTAACCGCGTACGGTTTGGTTCAGAGGAGCGAATACGCCGATAGCATCGCTTTGTGCGATGCGGTTTATGAAAATATGGACGCTTCTCAAATACACAAGGTTGGCATCGCGGATATTAGAACATGTCCGAAAAGCGGAACGATGCGAATACTGACGAAGAAACGTCTGGCAGAGCACGCGAAAATGGGAGAGTTGATGTGCTCCATGTGTGGACGATTTTTTGAAGCTTCGAAAGGTCTCGTGACTCACGCGCAAAGTGTCCATAAGCATTCGTATGAACAAGGCAAGCACTTGCAACAAACGGCGAGAAACTCACTCATAGATTTAACAAACATAGACGCGTTACAACGAGAATATTTACTGAGTCGATTTACCGAGGTACTCGGCGAAGAAGAAGCGAAGAAGAAGGCCACACCGGCATTGCATCCATTGCTTGAGATTTGCAAAACAAACAACGTCGAGAACGCGAGACAATTTTTACGAGAGAACCCAGATGCTGATGTCAACGACATTTGTGACCAGCACGGTTCGAATTGCTTGCACTGGAGCTCTGGTTCGAATGCTTTGGAGCTGTGTAAATTTCTCTGCGATGAAGTTGGTATGGATCCGGCGTTTGCAGAGCGCAAGAAAGGTCGAGCGGCAATTCATTGGGCGAGTAGGAACGGATGTTTAGAAGTGCTCGTATGGCTCATTGAAGAAAAAAAGATTGATAAAGATTGCGAAATGTCAGATGGTACGACACCATTCATGCGAGCGGCGTGGATGGGACATTTGGAGTTATGCGAGTATTTGGTCAAGGTCGCAAATTGCGATATTCATCGAGAAAACAAGTATCGATGTAACGCGGTGCACTGGGCGGCACAAAGCGGCGACGTGAAAATGCTCAAGTACCTCCGCGCTTTAGGTCTCGATGTCACGTCTGCAAATGTCAACGGTCACTCCATTCTCCATAAATCTGCAACCAAAGGCTTCTACGACGCGTGCGTCTATTTAGTCGAGGAGTTAGATTTGCCGTTACTTCGAGATAACGACGGGTACGGTCCAGAAGATATGGCAAAAATGGAAGGACACAAAGAACTCGCAAGCTGGCTTAAAGATAGAAGGAGCAGAATAGAATAGTAGTAAAATAATAGTGTAGTGCGCGTGGGTACCAGGTACTGGTGAAGTGGATATATATTAAATTTCATCAGACTGTGATGTACTGTCAGTTTAGTTTGTAGTATTCAGCGCTCCGCGATAGCGACGCACGACTCATACGTCGGGACCATGTATTTGATGTTAATCAACGCGTCTTCGCCGCCGACTCGCTCTAATACGCGTAACGTCTCTTTCACGAGAACGCGCAGTGATTTCGCCGAACGCCCTTTTCCGATCAACTCTTTTCCATCGCGCTTCGAACCGTCGCTCAAGACGTTTAACGTAACTTTTAAGCAGTCGCAATTTCGAAAGACGTTTAAAATCGGAAGAAGTTGTCGATAATACGGAACGAGCATCTGTCCGATGGATTTTTCGCACGTGGCCAAGTGACGCAAAATGTCCATCGCAACCGCCACGATGGGCGCGTCTCGTGTTTTGAGCGCGTTTTGCAGCGGAAGAATGACTTGCGGCAAAACGTCCGCAACTTTTTCCAGTCGAACAGCTAACAGTTGTTTCGCGCCTTGCACTGAAAGCAATCTATACGGATGGTCGATTTCGCGAATGCCATCGAAAAATAACGGAAGGTACCTGTGATAATCGAGACTTGCAGGATCGACTCTCCACGTGACTGCGTTCGAACCACCTCCGTGGGCTACCGCGATGGGAATTTCACCGGCATCGTAAAACTCGCGGAAGAGCGTATTGCGCGGATTATGTCGCGGTTGGAGCGAAAGCGGAAGCGACTGCCGGAACAACGTTTTATTTATAGCCGTGTCGTCGTCGTCCTTCTCTTCTTGACTCGTCGTATTTTTTAGACGCGTTGTTGTTTTAGGTGTGTTCACCTTTGCGTGCGTTTGATGGTGCGACGCGGGACCACTGCACTTCTGAAACGGCGAGACGTCAACGATAGCCATTTGCGACGGTTGTTTGCGCGCGCAACTGTGTGACGACGATGCGCGATTACGAGCGCGCGCGCGGCAGAGAGAGTGTGAAGAATACCTTTAGTTTTGTGTGTGGTGTAAAACAGAATAAATTTCTAAAAATAGGAGGAGACGAGAACTCGCGCAGGGTATGCGTCTGTTTTTAAACTTTCCTTCAATCTTTATTCCAAAGTCATTAATCCATGTGATCCCGATTGTTATCGTTAAAGTCCCTAAAGTTTTCGCTACCGTTCGCTCCTCCTTGCCTTTGTCGTTGTTGTTGTTGTTGTTGTTGTTGTTGTCTTTGCTGCAAACGTTTTATCTCCTCTCTCTTTTTTTCCTCCAGGCGCAACGCGTTATTCGTCGCGACGTTGACGGCCCCGACGACGCCTCCGATAGCACCGCCGTAAAGAACACCCAAAAGCGTCAAGACCACAGAAATAGCAGATATCACCGCGAGAAAGAAAAATATCGCAAATGAGGAAAAGGAAGCGCCGAATCCATAAATTACTGAAGGCAGAGCAAAGGTGAAACCGATGATGGCGCCAAACATTCCGACCGTAAAATTAATAAGAATCGTAAACGTCCATCTGATCATAAACTCCAGCGCGTTATCATCCGACCTGCCATAGAGTAACGCATTGAACGCGTCGTAAAACGTTTGTTGCGTTGCGAAAACTTTGCCGCCTTCGTACTTCTCCCAAAATTTGTTCTTCGTTTCCCGAACCCCTTCGTCGCTCCAAATACCTAACTCACTTCTCGCGTCTCGCAACTTTCGTTCGCGCTCTTTGTTCAACGCTTTTACAACTCGCCATTGTTCCTTCTCTTTCCTCTGGAGTTCTAGCACTCTGGATTTCTCGCGTCCACCGCGTAATCGCCAACCGAATCGTTTTGTTTGGTACAATTCCATGCGTGTAGATCGATACGCGTCTTCGGCGTTCAAACGAGCGTCACCTAAGCCACCTTCCTCTCCGTCAATCAGTCGAAGTTTTTGTTCGTACTTTTCAAACTGTTCCGGGGTCACTGGAAACGGACGGGCGAAAAACGCCAAGAAGATCCCAACCGTGTACAAACCCAAAGAGAACGTCAACTTTGGCGTCGTGCGTGGCTTCCAATTCTTAATCAAAGTGACGATGGTAGACGTTGCAGATTGTCTCCCTTGTCTTTGTTGTTGATGCATGCGCGCCAGCGCGTTTGAGTTCATCCCCGAAGTATCAGAAGGAGAATGAGGAGGACGACGTTGATTCATAGCTATGTGTGTGTGTGTGTGTGTGTACGTGTAATCTCTTCCCTGCGATGTGTACCTCAATCACGCTGGTAATATGTATACTTTTATATGAGTTACTATTAATCGCGCGTAGTAAAAATTGTGGAGAAGAAAAACAAGTTTCGTTCTTCACATCGTCATAATTTCAAAAATCTCGAAACACGCTGCGGCTGCAGGAGCGCGTGTTTCGAGGAGATATACGCATCGACAGCAGTAGCAAAGGGAAAAGAAGACGAAGACGAAGGAATATATATTGTTCGAAGTTCCTCAAACATGTCGGGGTCCTTAGACCAAGCGGTGGAGTTAATCGCAGCGTCTAGAATCGAGCAACAACAACAACAACAACAACAACAAAATGGAAACGCAGCGCAAGGAGAAGGCGTTGAAAAAGAAACGAGTAAGAGAGAAAGAGATAATGGTCCCGCAAAAGGCATGAAAAGAGGTCCGTACAAGAAAAGGAAGAAGATGACAACGACGGACGACGTGAACGAGGAGAGTAGGAACGAGACGAAGCGTCGTCGTGACGAAAATTTAGAAAAGAAGAAAAGAGAGAGAAGAAAACACGCAAGCGCATCAATCGATGCGAAACTGGACCGAATGCGGAAAAAGAAGTTGGTAGAACCGAAGAAAGTAATGAGTACGTACAAAGCGTTCTCAGAGCACGATCCAAAAGCGAAACTTTTTAGACGCGAAAATCCGCAACTAACGAACGCGGAAAAATATTCAAAGTTGCGGGAACTTTGGTATGGCGCGTCGGAAGAGCAGAGGGCGGCATCGCAGGCGCACGTGAAGCGAGACGAGTTGAGATATCAACGGGAGATGCAAATGCATGCATATAAGAAATTATTCGTGCAAATTGCTTCCGCTCTTCTCAAAGGTGAGTTCGTGGGGACGCGCAAGCCGCGCAAAGGGTATTTTTTGTTTGAAAGTGCAGAGCGTGCGATGTCAAACCAAGCATTGCATTCGAAAGACCTCTCTATAAAATGGAAAGCAATGACGCAAGAGGAAAGAGATGCGTTCAACGATGATTTTGAGATTCAACAACAGTTATATAACAGCATGCATCCGATTTTCGAGCAGAAGATGAGACTTATAAAAGAAGAGGAAGAAGACGATGATGGAGACGAAGAAGAGAAGGATGCTCGGGGTGAGAAAGAAAATCAGGTAGCAAAGCGATTGCACATTGGAATAGAAACGAAGGAAGCGAAAGTAGGAGTGAGCGAACGGGCTAATGCAGAACTCCACGCGCGATTCGAGAGAACACGCGGATTTGAATTTTTACGCGACATCAAATATTCGCTTCCACCGTTGGGATACATGCGGAGCGACGAGAGCAACAAAAAAGTCAAAGGAAGGAAATATAAAGATGCGATGGAAAAGGAAAGTGGGATTATTAGCCTTGGTCGAATGAAGATAGTGCCTAAGATGCGAAGCGAGTTTGGGTATGACATTTTGAAAAAGGAAATTGATGATTTGAGCATATCTCCTGCGATAAAAGCGCTGTCAAGTAAATGTCACCTGGACCCCTCGAGTTTGTCAAAAATTTCCGTACTAGGAAGTAAAGGCGGCGTCGGCGATTTTGATAAGCTTAAAGCATTCATCGAGAAAGGCGGGAACGACGAGAAATTGGATTTGGCGTACGCGAAATACGTCAAGTATAATCCACCAGATTTGGTTTCTTTTAAGGAGGAACTAAAATTGTAAATTTAAATTTGTACGACGAGTATATTCAGGCTGTGCGTACGTTTCATTTTTGCAACATCGCGATAACATTTTCTCTCAAAACGGCTTCGCGCTGATGACTTTCCATCCTCCTCCGCCTCTTGCATCATCTTCATTCGTCTTCGATGCATTGTCCTCGCGAGTACTATTCGATGCTAACGATACTAAATGCTTCTCCAAGTCGAGTTTAAGCCTTTCAATGGACACTCTAGGGGTTGGTCGTTTCACTTTCGACGCCGTTTGCGCGTCGTCGGCGTCACCGCGTTTACCGACAAATAAAACTGGTATTTCACCCGCGTGCGCGTCAGCCCATTCTTTTTTCAACGACACGTCTCTGATTTCCAACGCGTATTCTCGCAAGTCCAAAGGGACGTGATTATTTTGACTACTATTATTATCAACATCTCCTGTTGTTGTTTCTCTCTCCCGCTGTTGTGCTAATTCTAAAACTGCTTTCAACTTTTCTTCTAAACCTTCGCATAAGCAGCACCCCGGTTTCGTGTATAAAATTAAAACGTCGTCGGTATCCGATACTCCTTCTGCAAACATCGATGATGACGAGGACGGCACTCTTCCTCTTTGGCGGCGATAGAATGTTCTCATTCTTTCCGTTCCTTTGCTGCGGCTGTTTTTATTATTATTCATGGTATTAGGTGAATTTGTATTTTCATCCCGCCGCGACGTGTGAGGAGCACAGTTTTGCGATGATGATGATGATGGTAATGATGATGGATATATTCTCGACCGATAACGATTTCGATCATAAATCGCTTTCGTTTTCGTCGTCTGCCAACTATTCGAACCAGTAGGTGTTGCTGCGCGGTGTGTCATCAGAGCGTCTCTTTTTTTTTTAGCGAAGAGGGACAAACGAAAACGAAGAAAAAATCAAAACACAGCAAACCCTTCACAACCCCTAATCCTTCTTCACTCCAACAACAAACAATAAAAAGTGAGGTATTTGTACGACTTTACTATTCTCGCCTTCTTTGTTCACGATGAAGCCTATCTTCCCCATCGCCGCGGCAATCGCATTCACGGCTACTTTTCTGCGCACCACGTCGAAAGGAAAAAATTCAACGGCGAGGAAAATCGTCACTCGGGCAGCATCAGTGTCAGGAGGAGGAGGAGGAAGCGAAGCCGGCGTTACTAATTCAAAACAGATTATGAATATTCCAAAGCCTGTGTGTAAGCGAATCGATCACGCCGTATCATTCGGTACCGTTCCCGGCGAGAATAGAGGCGAGAATGCCATGGATCCAGCGGTTAAGGTCAACGACGACCTTTTCTGGTTGCGCGACGACGATAGAAAGAACGAAGAAATTCTCTCTTACTTGAAAACAGAGAACGAATACACGGAAGCGCACACGAAACACTTGAAAAAAAAACAGACAGATCTGTACAACGAAATCGTCAAAGCGATCGAGGAGACCGATGTGGACGTTAAATTTCAATGGGGTGATAGCTTTGAGTATTATGTTCGCACGGTGAAAGGAAAATCCTACCCAATCGTCTGTCGACAAGAAAGAACGAATACCACCAAAGGTGGCGGTGAAACCATCGTGTTGGACGTGAACGAACTCGCGAAACAAATGTCCTACTGTTCAATCGGTGGATTTAACATGTCAGCAAGCCATAATTTATTAGCCTACGGCGTTGATGAAACAGGGTACGAGACTTACAGAATTAAAGTGAGAAACGTCAAAACTGGAGAGGAGATGCCGATTGACGTTTTGGAAGGCACGACCGGTTCGGTCTCTTGGAATGGCGACAGTCAATTGTTTTATACGACTATGGACGATGCGCACAGACCTAACAAAGTCTGGAGACATAACATTGGTACCCCACAGTCCGAGGACGAATGTTTGCTTTCAGAAGACGACGAGTTATACAATATTGGCTTTGGTAAAAGCGACAACGGCAACTTCCTTATTCTCGAAAGCGAATCCACGGAAACTAACGAAATTCGGCTCCTCGATTTGAAAAAGTCTCAGAGCGAGATACCGCGACTCGTGGAGAAAAGGCGTGATAATCATCGATATTACGTCGAGCCGAGCAGAAACAATAAGCAACTGTACGTGTTAACGAATCAACTCGGTAAGAAAATCAACTTTGACTTGAAAGTCACGAGCTTAGAAACACCCGGGATGGAAAACTGGACGGATCTAAAAGGAAAAGGTTTTCCGTGGAGCGAGAAGCGGACTTTAGAAAGCATTATGACGTTTAAAAATCACATAGTTATCGATGGCAGAGAAGATGGATTTACGCAAGTTTGGGTTCTACGACTCGAGGACTCGAATAGCGACGACGATAGCAGCATTTCGGACTGGTATCGATCTGAATGGCCAGCCGCGAGTGTTGTTTATCCTTCGCGCGCATCCGCGTCGTTATCGTGCGTCGGCGCAAACAAAATTTATGATACGAATAAGCTGTTGCTAACGCACTCATCTTTGGTGAATCCTCGAACTGTGTATGTATTCGATATGGACTCGCAAACAAAAGTTATGAAGAAAATAACCGCCGTGAAAGGTTTCGTAGAAAAGAATTACGAGACAATGCAAATCCAAGTCACGAGCAGAGACGGCCAAACGAAAATCCCGGTGTCGATTGCGTACAAGAAAGGTAAGAGACAAAGGCAAGGACCATTATTATTAGAAGGATACGGATCCTATGGGATTTCGAATGATCCGGCGTTTGATCGCTCCGTTGTTCCGTTGTTGGATAGGGGCGTCACTATCGCAGTCGCGCACATCCGCGGAGGTGGTGAACTCGGCAGATATTGGTACGAAGAGCAAGGAAAATATTTGAATAAAATGAACACCTTCAATGACTTTATCGACTGCGGCGAGTATTTATGCGCGAGTGGTTGGACTTCTCCCGAAACGCTCGCGATTTCTGGTCGATCTGCCGGTGGATTACTTGTGGGTGCGGTCACGAACATGGCGCCTGATTTATTTAAGTGCGTCGTTGCCGGTGTGCCCTTCGTCGACGTTATGGTTTCCATGTGCGACCCGTCGATTCCTCTCACCACGGGCGAATGGCTAGAATGGGGCAATCCGAACTACTCCAAATACTACGAATACATGAAATCGTATTCTCCTATGGAAAACATTCGAAAATCTCGCAAGCCTGATGTGCTCATAACCGCTGGTTTGCACGACCCTCGCGTCGCCTATTGGGAAAGCGCGAAATACGCCGTGCGCATGCGCGAGTCGTGCGAAAACGAAGAGGCGCGGATTTTACTGAAAATGGATTTGAGCGCCGGTCACTTTAGTGCGACTGACCGCTATCGGAAGTTCAAAGAAGTCGCGTTCGAATACGCGTTTGTTTTAGATTGCATTTGTCCATAATAAAGTTACACTTGTCTATTCATTTTTAGGCAACATTCTATGATTCCAGTCTGCCATTCGCGCGCTGACCTTCCGTTACCTTTTTTTGGGAGCTCTAAATCAATCGTTAACAAACGTTCCGCGCGCAATTTTTCAAGGTTTCTGGCGTCGTTTGCGCTGCCCTTTGACGCCGCTTGAACGTTCTCGTTACCTTGCATTTGTCTCCCGTGTTCCGTCGTTTCTCGGAGTATGATTGAAAAGCATCGCTTTGGATTTAACCCGTGCGTCGCTCTCTCAGCTTTCATACGCCCTTTATTTCCACTCGTCATTTTCTCAATATTTTGACCGATTGTATAATTGTCGAAGCCAGTTTGAACGTCAGCGATACCCTCGGCTAATAAAGTTTGTCGTCGTTGCGAGAAGAACCAAAACTTTGAAGACGGCGAAGTCCAGTTCAGAGTGTTATTCGTCGTGTTGTAGTAAAAGCGATATCGCTCCCTTCTTCGTAACCCAAGTTTCCTGTATTTCGTGTGCGAAATAAATACTGCGCCCTCGAGAATAGCTCGACGTAGCTCGGAGCTTCGACGCTCTCGCCATAATTCGACTTCTTCCCTCGCGTCTTCTACTTCTTGCTTTAGATCTAAAATTTTATCGTTGAATCGATCGCGTTCATCCTTCAACATGCGTTGCAATTTTGCCGTGTGCAGCAAATGTGAAGTCGTCGACGCGACCGAGGGAGAATTCGAGGATGAAAACGCTTTAATCGTCGCCGAAGTCGGCGTCGAGTCCATCAAATCCGATCCAGTCGCGCGAAAAAGTCGTCTCGAAGGCGATATCGCTTTACCACTTGATGATAAAAGAGACGACGCGTTCTCATTTTCTCTCGACGACGCGCTTTTGTTGAAGTCTTCTATCGTCCTCGTCGTTGTCGCGTCGTTGTTCACTTTTTCCTCCTCATAATCACCGTCAAGTACGCCCGTCTTTTCTGCGTCGTCAAAAGCGTCTTCACTTGCGTCGCTTTCTGCGTCCGAATCGTATTTATTATCGCCCGAAGAATCGCGTTGTGTCGGTTGTTCGTTTATATTTGCATCGACGACTTCCCATTCTATTGTTATTTGTGCTTTTTTGTGTCGGTTGCTCGCTCCGTGTACGTCTAAATCTATATCTACGCGTTGCATGCCAGCTTCGCGGTCGCACTTTTTCCCATTCACAACTTTCGAGCGATTGACTTTGAACGTCGCTTCCCCGATTTTGAGGATCGATCCAACTATCGTTCGGTCGAGTATTTTGACGCTCACTTCCCCGCAACTTATCCTATTCAGTGCGTTGTTGCTAATTACATTGTCCTCGGCGTCGTCGTTGTCGTCATCAAAAGCCGGCAAATCAAATTCGTGTCTCGATCCCCATTCAATTCTTTTCGACCACGGCCTCGTAGCCGTTCGTGCCTTTCGGCCACGATACGAGATCGACGCGTACGGGTACCCAAAGCTAATATTTCTGTTTACGAGATTCGTGCACTTCATGACTCTGACGACGAGTATCCCGTTTGAATTTTCTAGCTGCGCCTTCTTTGCAATTTTCATATACGTGTGCTCCACGTCTACGTACATTCGTCTCGGCTCTACGAAATCTTTTTGAATCGCGCTTTGGATGAATGAAATGACCCAATCGTGTAAACCAGGAATATCGGAGACGGGCAGACCCATGGGCGAAACGGAAACATCTACGGTGGGTGTGTCTCTGAAGGACACATCGACGCCGGAAACGCCCGGTTCCCTCGATACCAGACGCATTCCCATGATGAGTTTACCGTGGATGGATAAGTTAGTGATGTGGACTGGGACGTTTAGACTTTTCAAGTACATTCCAGGCTTTATTTGTGCTTGTATTCTCGCATGCGACGCGTTCGTATCCCAATCGAAATCGCACTCAAACTGCACGTAGTCTGCTTTGGGATTGTACCTCGCGACGTACAAGTTAACGGTCGGTGGCGTCGTTCCCAGCGAGAAATCTTCTAAACTCACCTCACCGATGAACGAATGCTTCTTGTTCTTCTTCTTTTCCGCCGCGTTAATATCGGTATTATTGTTTACCGTTTTAAGAATATCAACCGCCACGCGTTTCGCGTGCTCGTCCGCAATTTGACTCAGAACGCACTTGTATTGGTGTCGCAACAAAAGATTAATCCACTCGAACGAACCTGATTCGACCGTCGTGAACTCGGCATTGATGCTATCTTTCACTAGTTTTCTCGCTTTCAATTCTCTCTTGTATCTCTGCCTCTTTTTCTTTAGCGTCAACACGAACGCAATCAAAGAACATAACAGAACAATTAGAATCGATTGGACGAGCAAAGAGACGAGTGTGTTTGTAAACGTGAACGACGAGTCCGTCACCAAAGTTTTGGTGGCGAGAAGATGTCGCGTCCATTCTTTGTCTCCTTTCTCTGATATTTTCCTGATGTTCCACTTGCTGCTGCTCATCGCTTAGTACTCTTCTTCTCCATCCATGTTTAGTAGAAGCAATAATAGTTCTGTGTGAATGAATTTTTGTTAAATTATGTGGAGGATGAAAAGGAGGGGGGAAATCTCACTCACCCTTCTTCGTTCTTCATTTTTATTCTTTTTGCTTGCAAAACAAAAACAAACTCCATACATACGTACCAGTATACTTCCTTTATAAACGAACAACAACAACAACGACCATCCTCCTCCTCCTCCTTCTTAATCTCGATGGCTTTGTGCAGTCGAGTCGTCGTCGAGTCGTCGTCGTCTTCGATGATGATGCGGCGGGGTGCCGCTTTCAACAACAATCATAGTAATAAGAAGAAGATCTTTCTCTCTTTCTTGCTGACGAAGAGACGCATCACCCGTTTTTCTGGATTAACGAACTCGTCTTCGTTCGAGCAAAGAGGAGGAGGAGGAGAAGAAGAAGAAGAGAATAATAAAGATAAAAAAGATGAATTAGTGATCATCACCAACGATGCGCTGCATTACGCTTCAACGATGACGCAGAAGAGAAACGAAGTCGAGGAGTATTTACAGAAGTGCGACAGCTTGGAGTTGGAGCTACAACTCGCTCTCGCGGCAGAAGATTACGACGCAGCTTCGAAAATCAAAAAAAATCTTCAACCGGAACTCTCGGAGGATGAAGCCGATATTAATTTTAGCATGCTGTGCGATTTATGTCGACGCGTCAACCAACCACCGGCATCCATAATAGGCAGCTCGGCTGATGAAACTGAAACAGAGGAGATTACCATGGCAGCGAGGAAGCTTGGATTAATCGGTGATCCGAGAGCTCTACCAGCTCTCGCCCGAGCGCTTCGAATGCCCACTGTGAGCGCGAAAGCGCACGCTCAAATTGAACGAAGCATGTGGACTTTGTTCGGAAAGAGCGGCGACATGGAACTCGATTTACTACTTCAAAAAGGACAAGATATTATGCATGGAAAATACGTGAATCGCATTTTAGAAGGGAGAGTTGAACACGAACCAACTAAGGAGGAAATAAAAGAAAAAATGCGCGATTTCGAGCAGGAGAGAGCGCGAAGTTTATCGGAATCGATCGATATCTTTACGACAATTATCGAAAAATCGAATGGATTGTTCGCAGAAGCCTGGAATCAACGAGCGACGGCTTTGTATTTGCGAGGCGATTTCGCCTCGGCATACGCCGACGCTGAGGAGGCATTTCGGTTGAATCCGTACCATTTCAGCGCGCGTAGTGGCATGGGTTTATGTAAATTTGGAATGAGATGCTACGACGAAGCGTTGATGATGTTTGAGTCTACTCTCGAGATAAACCCACGCATCGAGTCTATTAAAGGCCAATCCAAACGACTTCGAAAGATGATGGAAAAGCCTCGAGTCGAGCAACAAAAGCTCAAGGATGTGCTCGAAGATTACAAAAGGTCCATAGCGCCATCCTCAGATTCGTCGCAGCGCAAAGACGATGACTCTGAAACGCCAAAAATGTAAATTTACGATCAATGAGAAAAGAATGAAGTTGTACCCGGTATTTAAGAAAATTGTATATACGAGTACACATCTTGGTGCAAATCATTTATTATATTAAATCATGTCTAAGTTTTTCAGATTGCGATAGATTCTTCCTCTTCGCTCTCTCAAAGGTTTAATTTTTTCGCAATAGCTTTCGTGGTAAGCGCGTTTACTTTTAGAAGAATTAGCCGTATCTTTCATAAAGTTCCTTCTCTCTGTCATGTATATCTGCATCTCGTTTTCGATCGTTTCCAAGTTTTCTTCGGATACGTCTCCGTCGCCCGGTAACAGCGCGTCGCTCACTACTTTGTTATCACCGATACCATCGAACTCGAGCTCTTCAGAAGAACCCTTCAAAACCAGTGCTTTGTGCTCAAGTTTATCGTTCATTCCAGGTCCGAGATAGTGCCAGTTCCGTCGCGAAGCGCTTTGGATTTGGAAGTTTTTGTATTTTTCTGGGACAGCCTCGTCGGCGTTTTCGTTCGGATCCCACCAGGTGCAAGATTCGAGAGTTTGCAGCGCGTGCCCACTCTCGCCATGATTTTGATCTTCCGCGACCATGGAGTGTTGACTTCGAGGAATTCTCCATAGTCTCAATTCTCCCGTTGATGTCGCTGTTACGAGTCCCCAGAAGTTCACTTCTGCGAGTCCGTTGTCGGTTTTCGTAGATATCGGCGCTTTGAGCCATGCCAAGTCTGAGCAAGCGCACTCTTCCGACGCGTTAAACTTACCGCATTTCCGCTCGTGTTTGAGCTCGAGCGCATCGCTCGAATACACCCGAACGTATGCATCATTACTCGCGACTGCTACAAACCCACCATATTCGTTATGTTGGGCGCAATTGTGCGCTGAAGTCGTACGCGTCCACTTTTCGCCCGCGAGTCTTAAAATATCACCAGATTTTTCGTCTTGTTGAACGAGCGCTTTTCCCGCTCCACTCGGTGACGCTCTGATTGAGAAACATCTCAAAATACCATCTGAAGCACCAGTTAGCAATATGTTTCTTGTTCCAGGGTTCGGGTGCCAAGAGAGTGATGTGATTCTACTGGAGTGATCGTCGTACCATTTACACAAGCGCCCGCTCACAGACGACCAAACGAGAATGCGATACGCACCTCGACCGCCATTCCCATAACTATCGCACGTGGCGGTTAAAATGAGACGTCCGCAATTCGTATACGTTACATGCGTCATTTGTTTTGCCATCCATCGCAAGGTGTGCAGACAGCTCCCAGGATCTTTGACGTCTCCGTCGATATCAAACACACGTCCGTCACCGTCGTTTGAAACCGTCGTCAGAGATGCACCAGTTTGCGGGTGCCAAGCAATTTCATTGACTGCATCGCGGTGATGATACTTCGTCACGCATTCTAAAGATCCAGTTTGAACATCCCATGTGGCTACTTTACAACTCGAATCTGCGGTAGCGAGTCGATGTGAAAACAAAATCGGTGAAAACGCGCACGCGGTGACGGTTGCTTTTTCATCGTGAAAGCCGCTTAAATGGAGCACTTGTTCGTTGCCGCTTTTCATCTCGGGAACCATATTTTTCCAAATCATGACAGTATTATTGCGTCCAATAATCGCGAGCGTGGGCAAGTCCAGTGAATCTTCGTATGCATAAATGTCGTCCTCGCAAGTGTCGTGAGTATCTACATCCTCGTCTGCCTCTATATCGTCTCCTGATACTTTCGGATCGCTCCATCGTATATCAACAACATCTTCTGAACACTTTAGTCTCGCAATTTTTTCGCCATCTGCAGACCAAACGTTGATAAACTTATCTCCACCGCACGTTGCGATCAAGTACGTAAACTCCGACGAAGAGACCACCTTTGTTGTCGACGAGACGGGGAAACCTCTTCTTCGTAACGATATAGATTTTACCGCGACGCGTTTGACGCCTCCTTCGTGAGCGTTTTCAACAACCCACATCGACGACGAACTCCTCATTCTCTCTTCGCATCTGGCGATACCTTCGTCTATTTTCAATTTCACGTCCAGGGTCGCATCTCTCGTTGGCGACTCTCTGTAGCTCTTGAGCGCCGCACTCCACCGTTCTAATCGCTCTAAAATATCTCCGCATGTCAAATACGGGTCAATCCAGAGTCGGCGAAATGAGCACGATTTTTCGGCATCGGACAATCCGTCTTCGTAATCGCCGAGCGCGCGATGACACAGAGCACGTTTATGGTACAGCTCCGCGTATCGATGCAGACCTTCGAGTTTAGAAAATGCGAGCGCTTGCGCGTAACATTCGCGCGCTCTCGAGAAATCCTCGTCTGTCATGGCGTCGTCGCCAATTTTTTCGAGATTCAAACCGTTCACGAGAGGCTGTGAATCCGCCGCATCTTCGCGAATCTCTAACACAATCTCCTTCGTTTTCTTCGTCTCTTCTTCTTCTTCTTCTTCTTCTTCTTTTTCTCCTTCTTCTTCTAGATCTTGATCTTTTCTGTTGGTATTCTTCAGAATCGTTTTCGCTCGCCACGAATACGGCGCATCTGATTTCACGCGTCGGTAGGTGTCTTCAATGTTCTCGCTCTTTATTTTCGTCTCCTCCTTCTCACTTCTTTCAAACCCTCTTCTTTGTTTCTGATCGTGTTCACTATTGTCGGGATCGTCACCGCGCGGTGTTTGTCGTTCAGTCTCCTTCTTCGTTTTATGAGTAGTACGAGTCTTACTCATTTTCTGTAAAATCAATTCGTAACTTTTCTGAATGCGTTGAAACCGTTCGGCTGATCCTCCTTTATCGGGATGTGCCGTGCGAACGAGCGAGCGATAGGCTTTCTTGACGTCATCTTCGCTCGCGTTCGGCGCGATTCCGAGTACTTTGTAGTGATTGAGGTTTCGAACCATCTCATTATCGGAGGTTTAGAGTGACTCTCGTATACATATGAATGAGATGAAGAATTTATGGCGGGGCGGGAGAAAAATTGATTGAAAAACAAACGAGCGTTACGAAACGAAATTAAAAAGGCAAAAATAAAAAAATATCTCACTTGTGTTGGGGAAACGAACAGTCACAACAAAATCTGTTTGGCAAGAGAAAGAGAAAGAGAAAGAGTCGCGCGCGCGAGTGAGTTTGTGTGTTTATCTGTGCGCGCGCAAGAGATTAGTAGTAGCAGGAGTAGCAGGAGTACATAGAAGACAAAACACGCGAGTCTTTTGCTTTTTATATACCAACAACATCGCATCAGAAATCAAGAGCAAAATGAGCGGAGGTAAAAAAGAAGAGGTAAAAATAGAGAGAGAAGAGCACGTGCGCGATGTTTTCGAAAACTTCAGAACCTCGAAGATAACCAGGGATGACGTCGCTCGTCTCCGATTGAATAACAGCAGCAGCAGCAGCATAAACAGCGACAAAAGTAGCAATAGTTTAAAGAGCGTTGATGATGGAACAACAAGAACCATCATCGACGTGTTACGGGAGATATTTCTTCAACGACGAGAAAAGGATGAGGAAGACTTTGCGAAGTTTTATCACTTTTGTTTTCTGGCGTGTTTGAAAGGGAAAACAGAGGGAACAAACGCGACGATTTCAGTGCACGAGGCGTGTGAACTGTGGTCGTTTCTCCTGTCGTCGACGAAGAAACAACAGCTGAGAAAGTCTTCGTCGTCGTTATCTATAGAAGAAGGAGGCGCTCCACCGAGGACGACGACCGAGACGACCACGACCACGCCATCGTCCGTTTTAGCCAAAGGGATGCTTTTACCGCGGTGGATGAACCATACATTCTGTAAATTTTGCACAGAGCGTGCGTCATCGTCGTCGTCTCCTACTTCTTCTGTTTCTCCTATCGTCGATGAGAATACATTTTTAAGAACGCTAGACTTTGCTCGGTCGTACAGAAAAAACAACGGAAGCATGCAGGACTGGTACGGGAAGCAACAATGGCCGACGCTCATAGACGACTTCGTCTCTTCGTTAGGTCGAGAAAAAAATAGCACAAACGAGAACGATAAAAGTGTCGGTAACGACGACGCAGATCAGAACAGAATGGACGAAGAGTTGGCTTCTTCTTCCTTAGCGGCAGATGTAGCCTTTCGAAGAGGGAAAGGAGGAAGAGTTGGAATGAAAACTGTGCACCCGAGAGGACAAAAGCGCAAAGAGCAAGAGGCGAACGTGGAAGTGCTCTCATCCCAACTCTCCTCTGCGTTAGAAACGAAGAAACGAAAAACTGGCGGCATTCGCTTAGACTACTTCGACTGATTTCTATCCACATAATTCTCCTTTACTAGATATAATCGTACACGAACACTTTTTAATTACAACAGCACGCAGCTTCTTCCGGTTCCAAATTCAGTCGTTCAAAGTCGTCATCGTTTCGAAACTTCGGTTGAAAAATCAGCCCGTCTGTTCGCTTCTATTTGCGTAACTTTCTCGTAGAACCCGCTGTGTTTATCGAGAGAGAGAGAGAGAGAGAGAGAGAGGAGAAAAGAGAGAAAGAGAGAGAGGAAAGTCAGTATTATTAGTATTATTAGGGGATTTTTGAATTTTCATTCGAACGCACGTGTGTATCATGAACGCTTCCACGGCGGCGCCACACACGAACGAGGCCGTGGCTACTTTGTAATAGTACGAGAGAGGAAAGTTGTGCACGGCAACTTTCCCGAATTTCGGAGCAGCCATCTCTGTCTTATTTGTGGTGGTTGGTGCCGAAGGAGAAAGAAAGAGGAAGAGTGAGGCAAAAATCTATTCTCGTATGAGTTGCTCTCTGTCTGTTCACCTCAAGAAGTCACCTCAAAACAAACACCTCGTATAAAAATATAGAATACGAATACGAATAACATCCATGATGGGGGAAGATGTGATAAAAAAGAACAAGGAGAAAGTCGAGCGATTATATAAGCAGCGAGAAGAGCTCGAAGCGGAGATGGCGTCGATTTCTCAGAGACTAAACGGACCAAACATGCCAGGTTTAAAAGGTTCTTTAGTGGACAACGAAGGCTTTCCAATTGGTGGAGGAGACGTGGGTTTGTACTCCGTACGAGCGGACAGACAGAGGTATAACTCGTTGAAGAACGACCACTTGCAGTTGACGAATGCGATCGAGAAAGAAGTGCAACAGTTACTCTCTTCTTCTGCTTCTCCTTCCTCAGTAGGAGGAGGAGGAGGAGGAGGAACAGATACAATAGTTAAAACGAAAACAGAGAAGAACGAGAAGGTGAAGATACCAACGGAGTCAATAACACCTAAAACTACATCAACAAATCGAAAAGCGTTCGCGGTGGTGGATATATTAGCGCCAGGGTCGCCCGCGGATCTAGACGGATTAATGGTACACGATCGAATTTTAGATTTTGGTGGAGCATTTTCGATCGCCGATGCGGCTTTGCTCATTCAAGACAACTTAGGAAAAAGTCACCGCGTTCTTGTCAACCGTGCGGGAGTGGATGAAATTTTGAACATCGCGCCGCGGACTTGGAACGGGAACGGATTGTTAGGAGCTCATTTTCGGGCGTTAAACTTTTAGCGTGAACAGTGCAAATTTATACGCTTCACTAAGTAATACTACACGATCTAATAACCGCGTTTTCTTTGCAGCTTTCTATATGCTTTC